>Ga0247780_1000211_pt1 | contig 58925 bp, 78 predicted proteins | sample UWRJL079202R5_FD_179927 | JGI IMG/M metagenome (GOLD analysis project Ga0247780, IMG submission 179927) | Plant litter microbial communities from Arlington Agricultural Research Station in Wisconsin, United States - UWRJ-L079-202R-5 | ecosystem: Environmental > Terrestrial > Plant litter >...
ACGGGGAGAACACCAATCGGCCTTCCACAAGCCGGACGGGGGAGGCATATCTGCAGGACTCAGTCACATCTTAACAGGCAGCTGACGGGGAGAACACCAATCGGCCTTCCACAAGCCGGACGGGGGAGGCATATCTGCAGGACTCAGTCACATCTTGACAGGCAGCTGACGGGGAGAACACCAATCGGCCTTCCACGAGCCGGACGGGGGAGGCATATCTGCAGGACTCAGTCACATCTTGACAGGCAGCTGACGGGGAGAACACCAATCGGCCTTCCACAAGTCGGAGGAAGGCACCTCTGCAGGATTCGGTCACACCCAGACGGGCAGCTGATGGGGAGAACGCCAATCGGCCTTCGCCCAAACCCCTATCAGGGGCAAGCACACTAGTGATAAGCATATCTGCATGGGCGAGATTCCATCACAAACAGGATGGAAAGCTCCTAAGTACATGTCGGTCCGTCCGCGGAGTCAGCTTCAAGTCCTTGACGTCTGCTGCTTGGGCTGATGACGGAGATCGCCCTCTTACGCCCCCCTTAAATACCAGAAGAGTGCGCCCACTCCTCCCTTCGTCCCCGATCTCATTCATGCCAAAGCTTACACCCAAACCAACCCCACTTAGTGCTCAACCATGACCGAGGTTTTCCCCTTCGTCAATGCCCGTTTTGCCCCTTTCGAAGCGCTGTTCCTCAGTGATCTCACCGACGAGGACTTCTCGCAGAGCGGAAGTTTCGACTCTGCCTTTCTCGATTCGCTGGGTGTTTGCCCTGCGGACTTGGAGACAAACTTCGACCACACGTCAGCTTCCCAGCTAGACGAAACTGTTCCGCCCGCTCTCGACTTTCCAACAGCCATACTCGCTAAAAATCTCATAAGTGACAACATGGCCATGTGGGCGCTCGGCAATAATGAAACCATCGCTGGGCCTCGAGATGAGTGCCACAGCCACATGACACCCGATATCTCTGGCGACATCAATAACATTGCGTTCGATCTGCTCGCAGAGTGCCACGGCGTCGTCTCAAACACACCCAATGGGTGTGTGGCCGCTCCCATTACGCCCCACAACCATGCCGCTGCCCTGGAAATGCTCAAGGGCTACGCCACTGCTCTTAGTGTGCCTAAAGGTCACCGCACTGGTCCCAACATGCCCGGGCAGGTTACCTCGGTTCCTTGCTCGCCAGGCGACGACCCCTTAGGCATTCGGGAGTTCATCGCAGTTCCCAGCACACCTGATACACCATCAAAGCATTTCAACGTCTCAGACACACAGAAATACCCTGACGCGCCATCCGACCGTGCCGAAATCCCCAGCGTGCAGGACCTTGCTACCTCAGATGCGCCAGCACAGGAGCTTCTCGCCATCCCCGATATACCACCTGGCCATACCAAGATCCCAGTCACGCGGGATCCTACCACCTCACAAGTACAGGAGCCCCTCGCTACCCCCAGTACACCACCAAGCTGTGCCAACATCCCGTGCACACAGAATCTCACCACCTTCGACAAACAGCAGTGCGGTAGCGCCCCCAACCTACTCAGCAACCCGATCGCTTTGCCACCGCTACCAAGTGATCTTATCGCCGTCACAGATTCCGTGAAGCATGGCCGCAGTAAGGCCCTCGACTCCCTAGAAAAGACAAGCCCAGTCCACAGTTCGGTGTCGCCGAGTCCCCCAGATGTGGAAGATACCAGCCACATTGCGGCTTCACAGCTTATCGAACTCTGCCAAACCACAACCAACCACATGAGCGACGACGACACTGCTGTCGAAGAATCAATTTCCCCCAAGCACGACGGCTGCTCAGGTGCCGAGGGTGGCAGCAGCGAATTCGGCCTTTCAGACCAGGATGATGGCGATATCTCCGTGATTAACCCTGCCACAAATGGCGAATTGATCGACCTTACGGACGACAAAAACAACGAAAGCCACGTGATCGACCCTACCACCAACGGCGAGCTTATCGACCTTGCTATTGACGACGACGTGGACATGTTCAAAGACCCATTGGACGACCTCCCAGTGATCGACCTCACAGCTGACGATAGGTTCCCCCCCCGCCTCAAACGTGCGCGTTCAGATAGAGCGGTGGATGACACTGACGACGAGATGGACCACAGGAGGGTGGCGCGGTCCAGGAAACGGCGGTGCCTGGCAAAGGAATGTGGGTAGAGGATACCGCTGATATGTGGGACGAATGGAAAGGTCCCGCACTTTTACGTAAGGCGCATTTTCTGAGAGCAATATTGAAATAGCTACATAGGTATGGTGATGGTGGTGCAATATACGAGACGCTTGAGTACCTTATCCAACCTAGCCTCCATTTGCTTTCGAATTCTATGTGGCCAGCCTGCTTCCAGTCATTACCTATCTAGGTATTTTAACGCTCTGTTTGAGTCTCTGCATCAACACTCGCTATCTCAACAGAACGGTTGCCTAATAAGACATGCCTATAAAGGGAAGTCTCTGGGTCTCGTATCAGCGGCTCACTTGGGCTATGCTCTAACTCAGCAAGCGTGATTATCCTATGAGGGTGACAGTTCTCAAGGATGATTCGGTGCATTGATTTCATAAACGCCTCGTCCCCATTAGCTAATACCTGACGTTTTAGTAATGTTGAATTATAAAAAGGACATCGGCGAACCTACCTAAGACAATGAGCTTGCCCGGGTATCGAGCCTCTTGTCGGAGTTCTAGCTTAAAGTGGTCATCAATACTCATATCTCGCTGTTCGAAGACTTTGAAACCTTTTAGGGAAGGTTTGCCGTAGAGAGGGTCAGACTGCTGTCGCGTTCGCCGAGATGGGTAGATACAGCACACTGCAAGTGTCGGCTAGTGACTGGAACGTTAGGAGCCTTTTCAGGTTGGGGGGAGGTGATCTTACAATGCTGGGGTCTTGGATGCATGCAAGAGCCTTAAGCTCATCCCTCACCTAATCCTCCTGTGAGTTATTCTCCAACCACCAGTATAGGACTACATGACGTGTCATGTCCCGGAAGATGGGCTCATCCGAATTCATCTCTCGTGCCTTGGTAGTGCATACTGAGTCATTGTACCGTTTTCTTGTAGCGAACTGGAGTGCGAAAGGCAAAATTCCAATGATACCTATCCCTTTAGCAGTGAGGATAACATTCTCAAACCTGTGAAGGCGGTGATTCTTTCTGTACGGGCCCTCTGTAGTGAGTCCTTTTCCTTCACACACGCGACGGGTTGATCGTGGTGGGTACACCCCAGATCAATGCATCAAAATACACCTTGACTGCCGTCGCTGCACGGGCCATGTAGGAAAGGATCAGCGGTGCCAGGATCAGTGACAGGATTGACATTTGCCGCCCAGACCATATAAGTCGGCGGGTTGGAGCGACTGTACTCCTCTGCCGGGGTAGGAAAGATTAGCTCAGACAGGGATCCACTGTTACCCCCTGGCAGAGAGAGCACCAAATCAGTAACAGTGGACCCCTGGTCAAGCTAACCTTTCCTACCTCGGCAGAGTACATGGTCCTATGCGGTCCGTGCTTTAACAGTCAACTCTCCACTTGTGATGGTTGATCCTGCTGCTGATCCTACATTGCCCGTGCACATGCGCAGCGTAATCCGCAACGCAAACGCCAATCAGCAACATTCCCCGTTTTCAGATCGCGACTGCATTCTCAACACCATCAGTTGAAGCGCAACATATGATGCTCACACAGTGAGGTCCGCGTAAGTAAGGCTATTTCTTCTATCTAAATAATAGTCACTGCCTTTACTGTGTACTACAGCTGATGAAGCACAATCCTCGGTGGTCGATTACCTCATAAACATTGTGACGGTGTGGCTTGTTGGAAGTCATTCGCGAATAGGGCGACAATGTGGTGATGGTTACAAGTCGTGGCGGCTGGAAATTTGTGTCGGAATTTTAGAGTCAGGGGTGGTCAATGGGGCTGACAGACGCACGCCATGGATGCAGGGCAGGGTTAGGGTTATATATGAGCGTTTGGCCGAGTCATGGGAAAGATGAGTTGGATGTGCCGTCTCAAACTCTGCTTTATAAATTCTAGGTCGCTATCACATCTCTCGCCTCTTTCCCAGGAGACAGCACCGACCAGTTATTAATTCGGGATAACCCTCGAAGGAAGTTCTGAGAAATGGTATTAATGTCAGCGGGAGTCGATGGGTCGATGTGGACCACGACTGGCGGACCACCGCATTTGTTGCACAACCACTGTGGTTTATTGGGGTCCAGTGCCGCCATTTCCCGGATACCAGCAACCTCGCTGGAGTGTGCTATAAGCTCGAACAGGTGTTCGGCATTTTCAAGGCGAGGTTCCTGCTGTTGGAAGTCCTTAACATCCACCCCGAGTGAGATGATCCCTCACCAACTCCTACCTTACCTTGCGTACCTACCTAACCAACCCAGGCACATTTCTAGAATGGCCCCACCATACATTCGGGACGGGGCCTGTGAAAATCTCAAGTTTGAGGCCGCTTAAGGAACCACGCCGCCACACTTTCCATTACCTATAAGCAAGCGAACCCGCCCTATCAAGTACACATATCATTGCGGACCACATACCGCCCAGTGACCCACTGTCCGCTGCAATCGCTAACTGTAATTTTGTTGGACAGCCGCATCCACAATCGCGTTGACCGACTTTTGGGATGGTGACGGGTGGGCGGCTTTGGGCTTTGGCTGCCTGGGCGTCGTGGGGCGTCGTGGCCCACAATATCGGGCGGTCGGGCATCGGTTATCCGGTGCTAGGGTCGCACGCCACCGCACGGCCTTTGATTGGACCACTGACCTGAGCTTGACGCTTGCCAGCTTTTCCTGCCGCAACATCAACAACCTCCAAGCTTTTGCCTCTAAGCTTCGCCCCCAAAGGTACGCCAAAGACAGGATCTTTCTCTCCCCTAAATAACCGCTACTATTCGTGTTGCTAACGCGACTTGTGGTTCTTCTAAAAGTCGCGCCGGCTTCGCTAAGCAGATTTCCCGCGCCACGAATCCAGCCATCGCGACCGCCGTCGCCCCTTCCCTCCGCTTGCCGCCCATGCCTGCCACGATCTTGCTCGGCCCCCGCCGCCCGATCACATTGAACTCAGCGCTCAGGAAAGATGAAAACATCATCAGCGAAGCAGCGTACGCTGCGGCCGCGGCGAACTTCTCCCAGACTCTCTGGGACAACAGACACACAATTTCCGAGCTCGTCAAGCACCATCTGAGGCTCAACGCTGGCCCCGCTCACTGCTGCGCCGTTGACCCGCCGGAGAAATGGATACAGGGCGGCTTCAACATCTGCATTCCGGTCCGGGTGTGGTCGGGGCCGCGGCGCTTTACCCATACTTCCTCTGCTCCAGCAGACGAGCAGACACTTATTTTCCGCTGCGTCATGCCGCACAAGATCGCCCAAGGGGCCGTGGACGAGAAGCTGAGCTGCGAGGTTGGCACTCACGCGTGGATGCAAAGTCAGTGTCCTGAAGTGCGAATACCACACCTGTACGGTTTCGGCTTTTCCGACCACCGCCACGTACGTAGGGCTCCGCCAGGCTTGTGCTCTCCGTTCCCCCGCTAACGCCTGCCTTCGCCGCAGTTTACCCACAAGGAGCGCATGCCGTTCTACGTTCGCTTCTGGCATACTATACGATGCTGTCTCCGCTCCCTCCTCGGCTTCCCGGGCTTCCTCTCTTGCTACACCGCTCACCCCGCCAGCCACCTGCGCCTGCCCGCGGCCTACACTCTGCTCGAATACATCGGCCCTAACACCGGACGCATGCTCTCAGAGACATGGGAGACGCTTCGAGGCGACCAGCACCGCCAGCAGAGGCTATTTCGGGGCCTCTCCCGTATCCTTATCTCCCTGGCTCGCGTGCCTCAGCCTCGAATAGGGTCCTTCCTCTTCGGCACCGATGGGACGGTGACGCTGACGAACCGACCTCTGCTTTGTAATGTAGCTATCCTGGAGAACGATGGGGCGCCACGGACGATCGACGAGACATACTCATGCGTCGAGCCGTTCGTCGCCGACCTGCTCAATCTGCACGACGGGCATTTCCTCGCGAACCAGAACGCTGTGGAAGACGCTCAGGACTGCCGCCGCCAGATAGCAAATCGGACGCTCTTACGAACGCTGTCCCATCACTTCGTAGGGGGTAGGTCGCGGCGGCGAAACGGCCCCTTTCGCCTCCAACTCACCGACCTCCAACAGAGTAACATTTTCGTCGATAACGATTGGAACGTCACCTGTTTGATCGACCTCGAGTGGGTGTGCGCCTTACCTGCCGAGATGCTTGCCGTGCCGTACTGGTTAACGGGTCTTGGGATCGACGAGCTTGTGGGTAATAACCTTGTCGGGTTTAACTCCGTCCACCAACAGTTTGTTAGCGTATTGAAGGAGGTGGAGGAGGAGATGCTGAGGAAATCCAGCCTCTCGGAGGAAGGCGGGGCGGTGACGCTGTCTAGCACGATACACGACGGTTGGGAGTCTGGTGCGGTGTGGTTCTGGCACTGCCTCGACTCCGTCAACGCTATGTTAACCCTTGTGGAAGATCACATCGCCCCTCCGTTTAGTCATGTGTCTACTGACGCGGAGGTGCTACATAAGTACTGGTGTCAGGGATCCTGCAAGGTCGTCAACAAGAAGGTTGCTGACCACGACAAGTACGTAGAAGAGTTGAAGCGCTTGTTCAACCCATCTTCAGGAGACGGGCAGCGCCAGTAGAGAATGCTAGCTATGTTTCCAATCCTTCGCATCCATCACTACTCCTAAACACAAAATGACCCAGCTCTCAGGCCGACTACGATGTCACTCCTACGCCCCGGCCCCTTTCTCTTTCTCTGACTTCTCCTTCCCCTTCTCCTCTTGCTCCTTCTGCTTCACCTTCTCCTCTCTTTCCTTATCCATCTCCTCTTGCTGTCTGCGAAACCACTCTTTCTCCCTCTCCTTCATCTCCTCCGCTTCCCTCCGCCTCCGCCTCTCCTCTCTGTCCTGCTTCACACGCGTACCGGACGAGACGACGATGGCTAAATCGGTAGCATTACCATTGGTACCAACGGTCGCCTTAGCACCACGCGTGCACCAGTTAGCAGTTAACGCATTAAGCAGGGTGGGGACGCCTGTTGGTGCTCACCTCGTGCTCGGCCAGCTCACCAGTTGAATGGCTCCAACGCGTTGGGTCCACATCTGCGCCGTCTGCCATGCTTGTAAACCTTGGTGTTCCTGCGCTGAGGCTACGCGCTTGTGTGAATGACGGTGCAGGGCGCGGATAAGGCGACCACTCAAGGGTTAGGGAAGAAATTTGATATTTAGGGCCTCGTCAGGCGCAGGGAGGCGAGCGGGGTAGTGGGTTTATCATTGGATATGGCTGATGATTCGCCTGCTCAACCAAAATAACCTCACAGGCGTGGCCAATCCTGCGGGAGCGGCCAGTCCTGTGCGTGCGTGGCCAACCTGCTCCAGGCAATTCCAATCATGGCCAGCGGACGGGGTGTTGAAGGAGGTGTGCTGTGCGCGGGTATCGCCCTCGACACCGTCGTAAAACATAGAGTACCCGGGCAGCCTGGCGCGTCGCAGTGTCATGCGTAGACGGCTGCGTTCTTAAAGGGGACGTCGCCGTTGGTCATGAGGATTGTGAGGTCAAGGGGTCATCGGAACGCCCGCGGCAGTTGTGTCGCCATCAAGGTCGGATGTCACTACGCACGATGCCAGGTTGTTCGAGGATGTCCGGCCCGTTAGAACCGGATCTCGCGGTGGAGTCTGCGGTGGACGTGGGGGTTGCGGGGGGGCGGGTTCGGTCTCTGCCGAAGACATTCGATTGTGGCCTAAGGTAGTAGACGGCTCCCGCTGGGGCCGGTCGATCGCCTGTCCCGGGCCGGTTAACTCGACAGAGACACGAAACACGACGAGTTCAGCATCCGTAATCAGCCAGCCGTAACGTATGTTTAGTTCTGCCATATAATACAGGATCTGCCGAACAGGGTCCTTCTATAGGTAATGAGCGGCCGTCCTGTACATGCTGCTTCGCCACTTGATGGCGAGTTTGGTATCGCCAGGGAGTAAGTTTTGGTATAGCTTGTTGTCCAGGCTTTGCGAGTCGGAGCACACCGACCAGTCCGGCTTGAAGAGACGTGCGGTATCCCCTCCGTGATAGCATCGCCCACCACGACCCACATTGAGGTCGTTGTCCTCGTGCATGCCCAGGACATGACGCGCGTGTCCTAGAGCTGCGTTGACGGGAGGCAGCAGGAACTTGCTTGCACCCTCTCGAGCCTCTCCGCGCCAGCCTCAACCATCCCCCCTTGCCCTCTCAGTCCGCCAAATCCTCGACACCGACAATCCCGTACCGCGCCCCTTGGTCGGAAGGGCCTCCAACATACGCAAGACCAGTCCGACTTCTACAACCTGCCTCGAGCAGCGTAACCGCGGGGTGGGTGCGCAAAGGCAGTATGCCGGTCAGCCTCGCCGGGGCGAGCTCGTTGCATCTACGCCGCCCTTCAATCCGCCAGGCCCCGCGCTGGCCCTTGACAGCCACCTTCGACGGCCTCAAACTCGCCTCGCTCCCTGAGCCGGACGAAGAGCACAAGGGATAAAACCGGGTCTCGACATCGAGTCTTGGGCGGCCGACGAGGATAATGGGACGCACTACCCAAGGCGGTGCGCCGTCGAGAGACAAGGCGTTGACTTCATCATCACCACCGCCAGAAACCCCGCCACACCGATCCTCGTCCGCGGTCTAGCCTGTTCGTGGAACTTTACATCTGTTACTGCGGGACGGCCTGCCACTGGTCAGCGGTAACAATAATGACGATGCCTCTTGCCCTGGGGGGGTGATCGGTCAACTTGGCGGATGGCCGCCGTCTAGGAGAAGCTTGCTGCCTTTGCGCACCCACACTTCGACCGAGGCCGCCTACATACAGCCTCCCGTCTCAAGCTCCTTAACACCGCCTTTAACGCCCCCCTCTACGACCCTCCCACGATGCTCGACGCCACTCCTCTCGTTCCACTACGCTCTCAACCTTCCCTCGACAACACGTCGTCCCCGCAGGCGGTAACCACGATTTCGATATGCCGACAGGTCGGGCTGCCGTGGCACCCGCTCCTACTGGCCGTAGCGAAGGGCGCGGCGGTGACTGACCGGGCTGGACCCTTGCGCGCCGTTCCTCACCGACGCCTAGTACAGCAAAGAGGCGGCCTTCATCGAGGGCGTCGCTGGCGGAGCCGGTGACCCCCACACCATCGTCGGGCTGAGAATCCCGCTACTCCGCGCCCTGGTGCGCAACTGCACCATCTCGGCTAGTCCGGCGGAGGAGGCGGCGACCGGTCGGGGGCGAGGGTGAGCAACCTAACCCCTTACAGCGTCGCCAGCCCATGGCCGACGCTACCGACAGCCTCTTGGCCATATTACGGTTGTTGCCCGGCATTGGTGGCCTGCCGGCGCGTCTGTCGCAGACGATCACGGATCACATGGCGTGGCTCTTGGACCAAAACTTGGCTGACCAGAGTGACGAGAACCGGGCCACATAGGGCGGTCGATCGAAGCCAGGAAACTGGTCACTCTCGGCGGCGCAGGAAGCGTCCGTCCCCCGACTACGGACTTGGCAAACGGCTGCCCTCTGCCCACCAGCTTCGTAGCATCAATTCCTAGCCGCCGGTGCTGAGGAGACAAGTCAGCCCCATATGGAGGGGACGCTCCGAAACGTCGCGCGGCGCCGGGATGGGCCCAGCCAGCGGCCAGCAGCAGTGGGCCTCCGTACATCAGAGTTTGCGATGGTCATGCGCTACTGGCCACGGTGCTCGCTAGAGCCAGCTTTGAAGTCCTCTCGATCCACGCCGCCACGCTCCGTCCTCCCGCCAGTGCGCCTTCACGCGCCGCGGCTTCGCGTGCCCCGTGCTCGTCGTCGGCGTGGCTGTTATCACCGTCGGCTTTAACCTGCACCGTGCCTGCTGTCGTGGTATCGTCATCATGGAGGGCCATAGCCGCACATACTGCGGGACGACGCAGAGGCCAGCGTGGGCCAGGGCAGCGTCGGACAGGTGATGGGCGACGGCGCATTCGTTTGGGGGTCTGCGGGCTCTTGGAGGCTGGCCTTAGGCGCATATTGTCGCCCTCGCTCTTGACCTAGCACAAATGCATGATACCATGCAGTCTCCCCAGCACCCCATGTATTGCAGTAATATATTTATCGAACAGAGGAACTGTCAATCTGCTGCCAAGCTCATAAACCTGCCCGCCTTCCACGATTCCTGGATCATAGCTTCTACCTTCTCAGAACTAAGAAAAATGCTGCATCTTATTGCCTTGCATTGCCCTCTCGGCCGCCTTGTCTGGTCTTCCATCTCACGGATTGGAAATGCTGCTTCGGCATATCCAGGTTGTCTTGGCCTCTTACCAGAGACGCAGGCGCGGCCGGTTCGAAGGTGTGCTGGCGCCACGTAGGTAGCAGTGGTTTGTCGCTGTGACCATGCGACATGTCACTGCGGTGCCTGGTCGAACCGTTATTTAAGGCCTGGGACAAGGTCTAGCTGTCGATCAGATACCAGCGCTATATAGCCAACATGACCGAGCGTTGCATCACAGAGGTAATCGAGTCACCACACGGTCGATCTGATGTGTTGCCCTGGATCGGCAAGCCATATGCGACTACTGGCGAAGTTGCTTGAACTACGTGCACAGGACCACCCGTAAGGTTAACGACTTGGTCACCACCTTGGGAAGTCCTTGCGCGTCCAGCCCAGCTTGATGTGCGGATACGTCGCCAATGCGCAGCGCCATGGGGCTAGTGGTGTCGGTTGTCAAGTGTGGTCTGGGGCCGTCGCCGACCGCGGACCGGCCAAAAGTTGTGGTCAGCGTAATAATGGGGGCGGGGTCGGTACGGGCGTGTCGAATTCGTGAGGGATTACCGGAGGTAATACCGCGAGCTTGTTCAGGGGCGGCAGCGTTGGAGTCTACAATTCTGTTCCTATCCAGGCAGTTAGCGCTGAGTCCCCATCTCAGACCTGCAGGAGAGCAGCGGAATGAAGCAACTTACGTTCTGCGCGATCCAAGACGGGATGGCACGGTACCACTACCACAGTGGGCCGTGATACTCGTCAATTGGTGGCGACAGCTCACCAACACTCTCCCAGCCTACGGTTTCTAATGGGCGCATGCGTGATGCGCTTCCATGCCCCCCTCAACGTTGGGCGGTGACGATGTGTTGCTTCTTCGCAACCCAGTCGCAAGCTCCGTTTCACTTCCGCCCCAGGTTTTCGCATATTGCCCGACAATCACTGAGGCGCACACCGAGCCACGGCCATCGAGCTCGTTCGCCAATGCCCGACGCAAGATGCATTGCGGTCGTCAACGCTGCATCGGCGACGCGGCGCTTCGTTCGGACCGCGCTGCGCGGCCGGCCGAGCCTCGCCGGTCTTCTGCAGCTGGTCGCTGTTCGCTGTTGGCGTAGTGCGATGGTTGCCGCTTGAGTTCAAGGCCGCGGAGAAGATAGGGACCGTATGTAAGGAACTTGAAGCAAAAGGCTGCAGGAGCGCTGGGTGCTTGGAGCAATGGAGCGATTGACCCGAGCGTGAGCTCGGTAAGACATGGCAGAAGTGCTCATAGTGGCGTTATAGTCCGTGCAGAGTGTTCCGCCCAAGCCACTTCAAAACCCAAACGAGCAGCGCGCTCTCCACTACCCCTCAGCGCATAAGTGGCTTTAACCGCCTCCAGCAGTTCAACTTACTCGGCTCGCACACCGTCCCGGGAAACGTGGCCTACTTGCTCACGGTCACCGGTTGGCCGCACGACCGCCGCAAATCGCGCGGCGCCGAGCTCCTCGACTTCGTCAGCCTCGCCGACAATGCCCGTCAGTACCCGTCCTAGCGATCTGGCAACCAGAAGCAGCACGTCGGCATCGCCTACGCCCTTGCGACCAACCCGCGCATCCTGCGGCGGACGAGGCGACATCTATCCTCAACCCCGAGACTAATCCCTGAGGGCGCCGAGATTACGATCCCTCTTGACCCCACCAACCTCACCCACGCGCTCTCCATCGACCTGCGCGACGGCGGCTCCGCCCTCTCGACCAAGGCTGACGTGCTCGCGGACTAGTCTCGCGTAACAGTGACCCTGGTCAACACACAGCAGACGGCCCTCACGCTCGACTCCATCACGGTTTCAATTATCAATAACGACTTCCTCACCAGGTATCGACCCAGAGAGCACGCTTTACCAGGACCACACCGCGGCCGAGGGCACCCACTGGTACATCAACATCTAGGCCGCCAGCGTGGAGGACAAGGACAATCCGGCCCTCCTCAAGCTCGTCGAACTCTATAAGGACCCGGAGATCTAGGACGCGCTCCTCAAGGCGTCGGGCGGCACGGCCGTCCTCACCAAGTTCTCCGCTAACTAGCTCTAGGGCTTCCTACCGTTCTAGGCCCCTGGGCACGGTGGCGCGCGACCCTGGCACCAGACGGCCGATGCCGACCGCCCGATCTAGCGGGTGGCGACGCCCGGGCGGCCCCGAGGCCCGAAGCCACCCACCCGGCACGTCCACACCGCCGAGACGAGGACGCCATGACCACAGCGGCACCCCCGACCGTCAGTTCCGCGACACCGTTAAGACCTTCCCGGCCACGGCCGGGCTCGTGCGCGCCGTCGATAGCGTCACGCTCGACATTGACGCCGGCGAGATCTTCGGTATCATCGGCTACTCGGGCGCGGGCAAGTCGACGCTCGTCCAGCTGATCAACGACTCGAGCCTGTAATGTTCAGCACGGTGCTCACCGACGGCAGGGACATCTCACGCCTGCCCGAGGCGGAGCTGTTCATCTTCCTAGTAGCGACGATGACAAGTTACGGGGTTTGGAAATTCGGAGTTGGGGATCCTTCATGGTGGATGTGGGCTGGCAGACGCGCGGGGCATGTGTCCTAGGGTTAGGGTTATATATCCAGCAGCACCACGCCAGCCGCATGCACTGACTGGGAGTTCCAGCTCGAGCACGGCGGCGTGCTCGTGAGCTGGGCCTCCCCGAGGGCGTGCCGTCCACGACCAGCAACAACCACCTTGCCGTGATGACTGAGGACCACCCGATGGACTACGGCTCGTTCGAGGGCACCATCCCCCACGGTAAGTACGGTGCCGGTACGGTCACGATCTGGGATGACGGACGGTACACGCTGGAGAAGTGGCATGACGATGAGATCATCGTCACCGTCAAGGGCGCCCCGACGGACCGCTGGGCCGTGTGCGGTTGGCATCCGCACCGACGGAGACCGCGAGAAGTCCACCTGGCTGATGCACCGGATGAAGACGGATGCAGATGGCCGGCCGCAGCTTGACGGCGCGCCCGTGACGGCGACCGAGCAGGCCGATGCGCCCGCATCGCGCCCCCCGCGCCTGCCGTCGGTCCCGACCGGCGTAAGCCCATGCTCGTGACGGCATCGACCCTGGGGCTCGCGCGGGACGCCGCTGAGCGCGCCGAGCATTGCGGATCGCCGTGGGTGGAGTTCAAGTGGGGCGGCATCCGCGCGATCGGGGTGTGGGATAGCGCGCGATTGCGCTTGTCCGAGCGCAGCGGCGCCGACGTCACGGCCCGCTACCTGAGTTGACGGGCATGGACGCGGCGCTGGGCGCGACATCCGCGGTCGTCGACGGCGAGCTCGTCGCGCTGGATGCCCAAGGCCGCCCGAGCTTCTCTCAGCTGCAGTCGCGGATGAACCTCACCAAGTGAGATCGCGTAAGAGGTCGCACGGATTCCGGTGCGCTATTACCTATTCGATATGCTTAAGGTGGATGGCGAGGATGTTACGGGGCAGCCCCTTGCTGAGCGTCGATCTATTCTGGAACGCAACGCCGACGGCGCCGACGCGGTGATCGCGGTGCCGCCGATGTTTAACAACATCGACGCGGCGCTTGCCGCTCGCCGCTCGTTCGCGCTGGAGTGGTCGTGAAAGACCCCCGGTCGACCTACCGGCGCGGAGCGCGGACGGAGTCGTGGCTCAAGCTCAAACTGGCAGCCACATGTGGTATAGTGGCTCAATCGGCTATGGGGCCAGAAGCTCCCCACGAATAAATTGCGAGCTCTTTACGACTCCAACGTGATGGCTACTTCTCGTGAAGCCACCGCTGCTGTCTTTGGCTGCCCGGACACATCAAGGTCAGGTCGATCCACTCTCCACTAAGCCAACTCAACCCCCACCCACGCTTCTTGAATGGTCCGAGCTTCTAACTGGCCAAGTGATGGACAAAAAAAACGATACACCAAAATATGTTTCAGTGGGTTTCAGGGCCAAAAGATCGACGTCGCTACAAAAAACCCTAGCTGAGCATCGCTATGACGCCTCTGAAGCAAGACTTTCTTGTCCATATCCCTTGGCTGTACCGTTTTTTTTGTCCACCACTTGCTGGCCCTCCTGCATGGCGCGCCCAGCCCCGGTGACAGTCACAAATGAAATGAATGTGCGAGCGAACCAGATTCCCTGGCACATGAAGCGGTCGACCCCGACTGCGCCCCGCAACCCTTTGGATCACAAAGTCGGTGTCAGCGCCTGTCACGAAAGCCATGCAGCAATTCTGTTTTGAGCGGATAAAAAGCGAATGTTCACTGCCCAGTGGCGGGGATGAGACCAAACGTGGGGTGGCGCTAATGTAACCATGCAGCCCGGTAAATTATCGGGCTCTGTCTTTCTTCTCAGGCGCAAACCTGTTGGGTTTCCACAACCCCCGTCATCGCTCAATGCCGCCTCCGTGTGCGTCAGACTCAAATGTATCGTGGGATGCCTCGTTCACAGCAATGATTGAACCGTCCTATTCGGCGCGTATAGAAACAGCCAGTCTTGCATACCTTCAGAGCGGACTGAGCGCATGTCTGGCCCCGTTATTTTCTTATCAAGCCTTATCTGGTGCTTAATGTGGGAATTGTGGTCCGTGCGTCCTCCAGCAACCCCGCCATGATCCCGGCCAAACTTTCTCAACCAGAAGGGCTTCTCCCCACAACAACAGCCCCCGGCCAGACAGCCACCATGGCTTCAGCATGCTCGATCCCAAGAGGGGAGGCAGAAGCATCCATTCGAAAGACTGGCGTCTACAGTTTGGGAGATATTCAAGTAGGGGCCGAGGTCGCTAAGTTCAGAGAAAGCGGTTTGCCAACCAAGACGCCGTACGGCTTGGATTTTTGCGCCCAGAACTCTCTGGACAATCAGGTACGCTACTGAGAAAGACGCCTTATCATCATATTAATGCTCTCTTGCTTCAGGACATACGAAAAATCATCGAGTCGATTCTCGACCGGCCTCACTGGGGATGCATCAAAATATACAGCGACGCACTTCCTTCTGACCACGCGCTGTTTTTCCACAATCCCAGCTCCTACCTGGAGGAACCAGTAGCACCAGCGCTCCTCGTCCAGTTATGCAGCCCTGGGTCGCGAATTGTTTTTTACAAGGGTTCACATGTACAGAATATAAGCCCAAGAGAACTGGAAGGGTGGGGTCTTCTTGCACTGCCTCGCGTGGAGATGAGAAGAGAAGGCATCGTTGAGGCCGAAGTTCCGATGGCGAAGGGTGGATTGTAAGATTTTTGATTGTTGTTGGAACGGTATTGACTCGGGTGCTAACTTGTCACAGGGCTATCATGGATAGTCGGCTCGGATTTACCGTCCTCAACGGCTTCTGCGTCAATGTTGGTTTCGCGTCGGAGTCCGAGATCCGCTATTGGGCGAAGATGGAATTACCTGACTCAGAGGCTCTTAGGACAAAAGTCGAAGAACTAAAGCGCAGAAGCTTCGACATAAATGTTCTATTCGCAAGCGAGATAGCTGTCGGTGCAAGCACAGAGTAATCAAGATACATGGTTGTATATGATATGATCAGCCATGGTAGCTGCGGATGTCTCAACATGTGTAGAGAAATAGCCACCGACTGACTGGTGTGCGGTCCCGTCCACGGTGTAAACAGACAGTGTCGGAGCTCGTCGAACCGGAGTTGTACTTTGCAGGGTGGCATAAGCAGCCGAGAGTGCCGGGCCGTCCACCGTGTGCACAGACAGGGTTGGAGCTCGTGAAAGTGAAGTTGCTGAAGAAAGAAGGGGCGTTTGTGTGAGGGCAACTCCATGGTGAACTATGGAGTCGCTAAAAGCAGCGTATGCTGCCTCCGAGTTTTCGGAGCGGAAAAGTGCTTCAACATCGCCGCCTCCTCCAAGTCCAAGATCGCGCTCCCTTAGCTGAAAAGGCGGGCCGCCGTTCGAGATAGCCAGTTCAGGATGATCAGTTAATAAGCCTGGAAGACTCTGCCAGGTATTTGACGATCCATAGTTGTCTGGTGAGAGTATTAGCATCAATCCAAGAAAACGACGTAGTGGGAGTAGTTGCGAGGATGATGTACCAATAGCGGAGTTAGCCTGGAGAGATTCATATGGTACTGTAACCATATCCACATCCCCTCTAGTAAGTCGTCCTTGCTTTCGCTGTGGGGCATCCGCTTCCAACTGTCGACCTCGTTTGCGAAGGCGTTTCGGATTACGCGAGAGACCATCCCCGGCGTAGGCTGTCGGTGGCAGAGCCGAGCGCAGCTTATCGGACACTAACTTGGACAGTTTCTCCCGGCACTCCTTGGCTGCCTTGACCTTGTGGCAGGACGCAGCAGTTCTCCCTTGTTTTGGAGCAGCTGGACACTCACCAACATGCCTTTTGACTTGCGATACCAGAACCATAGATTTCCCGCAGAAAGTACACTTCTCATCGCATTCGACATCTGTATCTCTGTTAGTACAACCGTATATGTGTGAGAGTTTAGGCCAACTGATGTACGTTGCCCGTAGTGCCGTTGAAGTCCCTTTTGATCAAAAGGCCCTCCCTCGCAGTCAGGCTCAGGACACATAGTCCCTGTTTTGACCTGGCTAACGTCGTGATTGTTAAAATTTTGTTCGTCGCCATGAACTGAACTGTCACCGCCAACTGATCCACCACCGCCAGTGGTTGGTTTGTCGTTGCCAACTGATTCGCCAACCCCAACGGCTGACTCGTCATCGCCGAAGCCTTCATGGTTCAAACAAAGGAATAAAACGCGAATCGAGTCGTCTAGTTGTGACTGAAAGCGTTTTAGCATGTCGAAATCGCAAATTGTGAAAATACGAACCTGGCAAGCCTTGACACGCTCAACTGCACGAGCTATTTGTGCCTGCAAGGGGGTTAACGCGATTCGCGCATGGCAGAGTTTGTGAACACTAACTTGGCGATTGCTAGTGTGTGTCTCTAATTCTCCCTCGCTATTAAAATACTTGGGACAGTTTTGGCATTTGTTCTGCGTCATCTTCGCTTCCCAACGATGCGACTCGAAGGTGTGAATGGGTAAAGATGGAGGTTGAGGTCGGGAAAACCCACCTGATCTGTCTGCAATGTCACGTGGTTTGGGCATCTTGGCAAGTCGGGCTTCCATGGCACCGCTTCGGCAGAACAATGAAGGCCTGACCCGATGGCGTATATATTCCCACCACTGCTGAAGATTCGCGACAAGTCCACAGCCACACTTTTCAATTTCAATACCCTCACCAAGTCCTACACCAAGCCTCACCAGCACCAAATCCCAACAATTACGTTTAAGATGCCAGAGAAATGCAAGCTGTGCAATGGCAGTGGGTTTCAGGGTCCTTACAAATGTGGACTATGTGGAGGCCCTCCTCCCCAGGAAACACCAAAACCCGACAAGCAGACACCCACTCAAGAGAAGCCCGGGGAGTAAAAGCTTTGCAAGTTAGAGAGTTTGAAAGATCCCAGTTGGCGATTGAATGTTGCTAATAGCGGTCGCAGGCAAAAGCCCATTTGAGAAAGGGTTTGGGAATAGAGGCATCACTTGCAATAGTACTCTTCAAACATTGCGCAATGGGCACCCTCACCGATATCAGGCCATGCCGTTGCAACAAACACGTAGCAGTTGGGGTTGAAGGGTAGAATTCAGTGCAGGAGGCCTTGTGGATCAAACTACACCTCTCACTATTTGGCTGGTGTTAGCAACATAAAAGATGATCGTATTAGCTGTAATTGCGACAGCAACTGATTCATAAAGTCAATAATATATGTTCTAGGGTGCTAGATCTGTGTAACTATGAGCTCTATTAGAGAGACAAGACAAATCTCTGTAATGTCTAACCGCGCATCAGTTAGCATGATGCCAGATGCGGGCGCTTGGTGATGCCGGATACAGGCTGCGCGCTGCATCAGGGCACGGGCCTCCTAGGAGGGACTAAGCCCGATGTAGATGGAGGGTAGGGACACAGTCACGGTACACGGGACACGGGACACGGGACACGGTACACGGGACACGGTACACGGGGACACGGGACACGGTACACGGTACACGGTACACGGTACACGGTACACGGTACACGGTACACGGTACACGGTACACGGTACACGGTACACGGGGACACGGCGGGACACGGGACCACGGGACACGGCGGGACACGGGACAGTGAACCTGATCTGTGTCCTTGTCACTTATATTCCATAACTAATGTTACAGTAAATCCAAGTGGTAGCGTTATTTTAAGGTGTTCGGAACAATTTACCAAGGCAATCACTGACTAGCTAACTCTGGTATTGCGCACCATCCACTTCCAAAGGCCGTCTTTTCCAGGGGCTGAATTCAGCGCCGACACTCACATGGAATGCCAAAAGTCGCTCGCAATGCGGTCAACGTGTCTCCAGTGATCATGCAGATTGTTTCACGGATCACGCTAGGCCTTCCGTCCGGCGACCGAAACCAGTTAGAGCTGCGGGTCCGGGTTTGCATGATTAGCCAGAGCGGTAACGGCGAAGAAGACTGTGTCCTGCAACGTGGCTGATACCAGAAGTACCACAAGATTCAGAATCGACAGCCCATCAGGTACTAGGCAACGGATCACCGACCAGAGCAGTCCAGTCGGGGTTGAATAATAAATTTCGGTTGTCGAAAATGTCCGAGCTGGTAGATAGGTGGCCGGGGCAACGGCCGTGCCCCCGGGATACACTTCTGCATAAGCGTGTAGTCAGTTCTGATCAGGTATTGAGCTCCTGGTTATTGGAATTGACGCTTGCTAGAATGGACTGAGTGGGGGAGCGAGTGGACGGCGGGTTCTATCGAAGGATCCAGAGGCGATTACCACTCCGCATTCTCCATTTGGGGATGGTTGTTGGTCCCCAGATCTGAGAACCCCGATGACAGGTATAAAACAGCACCCCAACTCCACCACCTCCCCACTATCGCAGTCATGTCATGCCCGGCGTTCTCCTTTGCATCTTGTGGCTGCGAGGAACTGTCAACGTCGTGAGTTCGGAGTCTTGTAAGCCGTGTATCAACCGCTGCCAACTGACGCTATCACAACACCCGTCTGGCCTTTAACCATCTGGACCCACCGGTCTTTTCTCTCACGACAACGTTGTCTATTACCTTACACTTTATCATCATCATCAATTCAAGGATTCACCAGCCTCACATCATGTCCGGCGTGCATAGACCCTCCGCGGAGAGCGGAGAGCAAAATCCTCCCCTCCCCGCCAGCTCCACCGATGGCGACAAGAACCATGAGTCTCCTCCCCGCGACTCGGTAGGCGGTGACGCAGAGTACCCACCCACTCCTCCTCCTCCGCCACCACCGCCACCGCCGCCGCCGCCGCCGCCGACGCAGCCACCTGCCTCTGTAGGAGGCGCCGAAGCAGAGAGTCCACCCACTCCTCCGCTGCCGCCGCCGCCGCCGCCAGCGGCCTCGCCAGGCATTAACGAGGAGCACCCAGCCCGTCCAGGTCACCTAGTCAACGGCGACAGGGAGCACGCGGCCCCTCTTCCTCCTAAGGAAGAAAACAATAGACCTCAGGCTCAGGCTATGGATATGAGGGAGGTTTAGAAACGGCTTGATATTGGGAGTGCTATGATGACTAGTTGCTGGAGGCGAATGTATTTATGATACTTGGTGGTTATAGTGCTTTATCTAACAGTCTCAATTTCGACGTTGGAAGTCAGGTGCTTCCTGTTGATTTTTGTTCGCAACTTGGTGTCGGTGCCTGCAGAGTACTAACGTAAGCTATCTCGGCCGAAGTGGGTCGAGTCAGCTGATCAAGCTCGCACCAAATAGCTAAGGCCTCATCCGAAGTGCGGGGGTGGCAGTCAAGCAGCGCCCGACTTTGGATGATCGGGCTTGTCACGAGTACTAGCCAAAATCATATAAATACATTCGAATTCCGTCACCTTTGCCTCAAGCAGCTCATTCAGCATCATGCCGCCACTTCCGCCAGTTACACCCATCCGCCTCTCCCTGGCCGTTGCCGGAGCCATCGCGGCGGCGCAAATCAGCGATGATGACTTTGAGAAACATGACGGACCCGGCTCTACCATCGTACACCGTTTGAGAGAGGATTCCGTATCAATGAGGAACTTGGAGCCGGTGTTGAAGCAAATTGTTGATGAGATAGTGAGTGTGTTGGAGCTTGCTTGATGAAGGTCCTGATTAACGTTTTAGGGGACCGAGGTCAAGAATCGGAGTGGAAGGGACCCAGGCAAGCCAGTTGTTCGGGTTTGTGACTTTTTGAAGGGCTCGATGATATCGAGTTCTCCAACGTTCATTTTGCCACTGCCCAGAAGAAAGGATCCAGACCTTGCGCCTAAGTTGCCGATGGTAAAGTTCGAGGAGTCGGGCGAACTTGTCCGAGTCCGGTTGCGGGCCTTCTCCAAAGCTCAATGCGAAGGGTACTTGCTTAAAAGCGGCATTACTATGGCTCTGAAGGACGATGAGGTCTCGATAATGATGGTTCGTTTTCCTCCGGAATGAGAGTGGGAAGGGATGCGAGAAGAGTTACATTGAGAATAAACGACGTCAAGATATTTACACAGTATCCATGTCTATTGGGTCTGGGTAATCCAACTCCCAGTGCGCGAAATCGCTGAAATCTAGGTAACCGCTAAGAGTGTTGCCGATCGGTCCTCCAAACATCCCTTCGGGGCTGAGATTTTTTGCCGCGTCTAGAAGCATACCGACGCAATCCGAACTTTGGTGACCATTGACATCGTAAGTTCGAGGCTCGGGGGATAAAAAACCTCGACTCACTCCGTCCTGCACCGTGTGGCCGGTGAGCCATGGATGGGGTTGCCCGTCGTTGGGGACGCCATGCGTCGGTCCACGGTACTGGCCATTGATAGGGTTCCACTGTCCCTGCGGCGGCTGAGGGTCGCTGTCGTCGGGTGTACAAACCCCGGCGTTCTGGGGTGGAGGTGGCTGCTGCGACGCGGGTGGTGAAAGAAGAGAGCCGCGAGCACCGGCCGGACCAACATCGTCCTCGTGAGACGGCAACGGGACAAATGGGCCCGCCTCGCGCGCCAGGCCCGACTCGTCCGAAAGATCAACACCCGTCTGAGGAAAGGCCCCCTCGCCGTCCCCTAAAGTGGGTTCGGTAGTGAGATTCGAGATCTCTTGGTTTTCACAAGGTGAGTCATGCTGTCCCGTTGATGTCCGTCCTCTCTTACCACCACCCCCTTGATCGTTTACCTGACGGTCCCGGCGCTTTCGGCTTAAATGGCCAGGGTCGCATCTCTTCTTCGCCGCCCGGCAGTCGTCACATATCGCCCCATCCCGCTCCTTGGTCGTGGGCCGTTGCTTCACCCACATCATTTGCATGGAGTGTATGTATTCCAAGATCTTCTCCGCCGCCGTCTCTGGATTGGAGTCCTGAAGGCCGCTTGGAAATGCAGAGGTGCAACATGCAGAGGTGCAACATTGCCGTGCAGCCTCGAGAATACCCCGACCTTTCAGGTCCTCGACCATGGTTTTGCGATCCGGGTGGTCGGCGGTAAGAGGCAAGCGAAGCCATCTAGATAAGGCCTTAGACAGGTAACTCAATAGCGACATATTTCACTTACTTGGTGTCCGATATCTCATCGGGAAGAACCAGCAACACGCCAATGCTTCCAATGTCGTCCGCGATCACTGCGAGCCGGTTGCCTAGCTTTGCCCAAGCTGACCAGGTCTTTCGTACTTGGTCTGCGTCCTGTGCGCCTTGGTCCGAAGAGTCCAGAGAACCCGTAACCTCATCGAGGAGGGAGTCCCAGTCCAAGTTTCTTTGAGAAAATGAAGTTTTCAAACGATGAATCGCTACAGCCAGCACCTTTTGTCGAATCTTCGATAAGGCAATCTCGTCATATGAACGGCTCCCGCAAAGGTGCAGAGCACGGAGGAAGTTTCCAGAGAACTCAGGAGTAAACGATTTGTCACAGAAGAATGTCTCTGGCTTCGCAGACCATATTGGCGTACCTGCTGTGACAACTGGGTGAAGTTGAAGGTTTGCGGTAGAATTCGTCTTGCCGTTCCGTAGCTGATTTTGCTTCTCGTTGAGACCAAGGGGACTTAGGGCGAGTTTCTTATCGTCCTGTGGTACGGTCTCCCATACATTCTTCAAGCTGTTGACAAACTAAACTTTTGTGAGCGTGGGTAGGAGCACTTGTGGGGAAATTGTCTACCTTTTTGTCGTGCAAAATGCTATTTATTCTTTCCTCTCCGAGAGCAGTAGACAACTGGTCGGTGAACTGTTTACTCTCAGCGGCACCCATTTTCGTAGAGAGTTGGGGGATTCAAACCAAGCACACGGCCACCGCGAGGTTGTCCCTTTTAAGCAATCCCGCGTGTTTAAACACGCGGGATTGCTCAGAATGGAAGGCGCTACTCAATCAAACCTGACCCCTGCTCACTCTCAAAGATGCGGGCACGGGTCTGCGTTCCAGGTGATCCGAATGGCGCTAGTTCCACCGAGATGCTGAGGCTTGCATGGGATGCGGCCTATCGGCGTCAAGCGCGCCACCTGGGAGGTCGAACTCACTTTCTTTCCTCCTTCACGCCAAATCAGATATGGTCTCGCTCGCCCGCATATCCGACATCACTCCCCTCCCCCCTGCCTAATGCTCACCCCAAACTTCCGGCGCAGGCATGAGTGACGTTCTCCACCGCCCTTCCATTTACCTGCAGTGGCTGGTCTGTTCGGCCGCATCCTGTTCGTTCACATTGCTTATCAGCTGCCTTACCTAGACTCCTACTCGCAGCCCTCCCCCCGTCCCTCACTTTCTCCCTGGTGACGACCCCCGTCGTCCGCATCTCCAACATCACCCCCTTTCCTCTGCCAATTCCCAACATTGTCATGGTCGACCATCGGCCAATAAAACCCGGAGGTTGTATGTCTCTGGGTGCCTGCTGTATGCTGCACTTGTCCCCTTTTCGTGGCAATCTTGGTCATCACCCGAACATTCGACCATTGAGCGCCAGCTTCCCAAATGGCCGTCACAGGCCTCCAACAGGAAGGGAGAGCCATCGTGGCTTTGATTCTCAAAATTCTGGAACACAATCCCAATAACAACAAAGTTCCCGGGGCCGAACGATGCAACACCCTCCGTCTGCCCGAATACGTGTTGGCCAACCTTGGTAATGCGAAGATGCCCTTTCATCCTTGAGTTACTAACCGTTCATGTAGCCAAAGTTCAGGATGCTCTTCCTCGCGATGCTCTCAAGAAGATCCTAGCGTTTGCCCCGGGGACTGACGATCAGGGCCGGACGTGCTGGGAACTTCATTCTGAGACAGAGATGTGGAGTGCCGGATACATGTTGTATCCTGTGACACCGGGCGTTGAAGTGGTGTGTGATATCGATACCGATGACATTGTCGTGGTTGAGATGTTGGAGCAGGAAGGTGGGGGTGTTTATTGGTATGTCTGGGGAGTTAAAACGCCGCTTAAATATAGGACGGTTAGGAATTCACTTCTTTCGAGATAACCGGACATACCACTATTCCCTTCATTCCGGGATTTGCTTGACCCTCAAGGTCGAGTGCACATTCCTGCTTTTGCCTATGATAGCAACTGACTGGGAGCCGTGGAGGAAGGCCTTGTCGTGGTATCAAATTCACCGTCGTCTTTCCTCGTAGCGCGTTCGCTCCAGCTTATTTGCACCGGTTGGTGATCTCCCAAGCCCAGACTACACCCCGGATCGCGGCGCTTACTTTCTGGGTACCTTGTCCATGACACCCCCCGGCCGCGGGATCGTTCGGCATTCTTGCCCTGTTCGGGCTGGTCTCGTCTCTGACTCGCCATTATCTCCTTGCTCTGCTCCCGAGCCGGGTTGGTTTCCCGGGTCCACACAGTCGGAGGCGGATCGGGGAACCTGGACGCTACTTGGATTTCTCCTGTACTTTATTTCCTTTTCCCCGTGGGGTGTTGACAAATCTGTCCCGTTTCATTCCCAGAATGCCATGGGTCACGAATAATGCAGCTCAGCCGTGGACCAGCTAGCTGCTCTCCCAGTTCTGGTATATATCCTGGCCCGACCTGACGTCCTGCACGAACTGCACTTTCCTGCAAGCCACGACGGTTGCCTTGTCTGCCTCGTTCCAGCGCCTGAAAGGCTCCTGACCTCAACACCATGGCCAGCGACGAGGACCGCCGCGTGCCAATGTTGGCCACTATCGCCACCTTCTTCATTATAACGCTCACTGTCGTTGTCGCCCGCATCTGGACCACCTTACATCGCCAAAAACACCTTCGCCAAAAACTCCTTCGCCAAAAACACCTCATTGCTGCCGACTACATCATCATCATTGCCATGGTCGCCAACACTATATCGGTCACGCTCAAGTTCGTCGCCGTCGGGTACGGCTTTGGCAAGCACACTTCCGCCATCCCTGACGGTGACATCGGCACTATCTCCAATTACCTACTCGGCAGCTCGATGGCGGGTGTTATTACCTTAGGCCTTGCACGTATCTCAACCGCCTCCCTCTTCATCCATATTATGGGCCGTCATCAGCGCACCGGCTGGAAATTCGCTATCTTCTGCCTCATCATTGCGTTACAAATCCTGCTTGTCGCTGCGTACGGAATCGTGCAGCTCGTGCAGCTCGTCCGGTGCAAGGAGATGTTAACTTCCCGGTCCGACATGTATGAGGAACAGTGTCTCGGCCGCATACAGGTCGTTGACTGCATACTTCTCTCTGTCTTCTCATACATGTTTGTAACAGTATGCACGCTTGGCGATTGTTCCTGTATTCTTATTCTCATCATTATCTTCTTGTCACTCAACATACCAGTAGGTAGGAGAGTGCGTTTGATACTGCTGTCATTGATGGGCCTGTTGCCGATAGCGTGTGGGGTTACCAAGTTTTGTTTTGCTGTTCTTTATAAGTGGGATACAGACGATCCGATCTGGGATCTGTTCTTTGAGACTTTGTTCCGTGGGGTTGAGGAAGCGCTCATTATCATCACAGCGTGCACGCTATCTTTGAAGCGGCCGGTGCGGGACGCGATGGGACGTCTCAAGTCACGGTCGAGCCCTCCAGATACGCTAATCGAGTCGCGATATTCAAATCCCCCTTCGACATCGAGCGGCGAGCAAGGTTTTGACTTGGGGAAACCCGACAATGGCCCGGCTCAAAGTGAGGTTTATGAAAGGGTACTGCGAGACTCGGAATCAGGCAGCCCGGCGAGTTGGATGGAGACACCGTGAGCCATCGCAGGTATCACCAAGAGGGGTTTGGAGACAGCTGTATCTAGCTGGACATCAAAATAACTCAATACCCACTATCGTGAAACAGGAAGGCGGTGAAAGCAGTAACAGTGCATGTGCGGGTTCATTTCGCTGCAGTCTTGGTCGGAGTGCGGGTTCTTGAGCCACTTCTGGTTGCCTTGTCTGACATTCCCTTCTGCGGAATTGGAAATTCAAGTGCTGGGCCGCGGCCCGCCTATGTGATCACTACTTAAAATTTCCCAGATGCCCCCGTGTCTTTCAATTTTGCTTCCCCGTCGGCCATTTTCCGCCCCTCCCCTTCGCCCGCTGCGTGTTCTGTCTTGTGCGACACCCCCTGTTCCGACCGTAAAAGGGAGGCCCGACATCAACAACTCAATTCGCTCCAAGACTTTCCGCCCCGGCGACGGTGGCGCCGGCCCACGCCAAAGGGACGTCGTTCTGGCTCAAACTAGACGGTGTAGGATGCACGTCGGCGGGACAGCCGGATCGAGTCCGAGGCGCCAACTGTGGTGAATCTGCACTACTTTACGCAGGATAAGTAAGCCGAGGGTCCCCCGACTCAGAGGAGTCTGTTCTGTGAATAAATACTTATTGAGGATTTCCTTCTCCCTCTCCCACACCTCTCCATCAACTCCTCACTTATCTTGCCTGCGCGACTGCCCATTTCACTACTACCGTCTTAGAATATGAATGATGTCTCAGGGCTCGCTAATCAACAGCGAGCAGGCCGCCCCTACCGTCGCTGTAAGTGTTCAGGAAATGCGTTGGGAGTGCCGGGGTGCCCATGTCTGATCGAGATAGGTTAATGACAACGACGGTAATGACTTTCACCTTGGCCATACCTCGACAATATCCATCGATTCGGCAGCATCCCTTGATTCGGCAGCATCCCTTGAGTCGACAATATCTCTGCCTTCATCTGCTCGGGAGGTTCGCACACTTCACGGTCGAAAATTTCAATCACACGCTAATTACTGGTAAGTTATTTTGGGCTAGTTCGTTACAGGCGACTAACCATCCCCTTACACAGGCGGCCCATCGACGATAAAGAAATGGAAATCATGGACTGTGACCACGAATTAAGAACACGTTTATTGGACGGGAATTTATTCCTGGCGCCTATTCCAGAGCCTCATCGCGTTCTCGATATCGGCACGGGCACCGGGATCTGGGCCATTGACTTTGCCGACCAGTTTCCATCCGCCGAAGTCATCGGCATCGACCTGTCTCCGATCCAGCCAGATATGGTTCCTCCAAACCTCCGCTTCCAGATTGACGACATCCGGAAAGAGTGGAGCTTCAGATATAAATTCGACTTTATTTATATTCGCGATCTGCTTGTGCGTTCTCCTCTTTGTCTCAACAGAAAGTGGTCTAACATTATCGCCACCTCTACTAGGGCGCTATTGATGACTGGCCTTCGCTCTATCGGGATGTCTACGATAATCTTAACCCGGGCGGCTGGTTTGAGCATGTCGAGTTCTCGCCCGAAATCCAATGGAAACGGTCCTCTAGCTCCGCCGACTGTGACGCCGACAACGCCATCGGGATTATAAACAAGGTCTTCCGCGACGCTGGTAAAGTAACGGGCAAGACATTCCATCCAACCGAGCGCCAGCGGAACGTGATCTGGATGCAGGAAGCGGGCTTTGGAAACGTGAAGGTCAAAGAGCACGAGTTCCCGATCGGTGGGTGGCCGGAGGATACGGAGTTAAAGAAGTTGGGTCTCTACAATCGGGTACTTTGGGAAAGGAGGCTGGAGGGGTTAGGTCTACAGCTGGGGATTGAGGTGCTTGGGTATTCTTACGAATACATGTCGGTACAGTGGGCACATGTAAGGAGGGCTCTGAAGGACCAGAATACGCATCTGTTCCATTGTGGGTAAGTTATCACTCTCATCCCTGGCTGGTGGTTGACTTCCACGGGACACTGATGTTTTTGATGATAGTTCAAGCACGTGGGCACAGAAACCGTGACCTGCGAGCGGTGGGAAGATACCATTCGGTTACACAGGCCTGAGGTCGTGAGTGAAATCAGCAGTGTGAGCAGGTCACGTCACTTCAGAAGATCGCGACGATCGGTACTATCGCAACCTGATGGCTGGTGAAGGCCCGTGTCTAGCAATCGAGTGGACAATTTTGATACGCGACGTATTGGTACGTCCTCGGGGTTCAGCTTCCAAGACGGGTTACTGACATTGTCCAGGAATCCGACTGCCGGGTCCTCTGCCGGCTTCTGCGACGCTGCGTATTCCTCGGACTGCACCTGCTCAGGGATTACGACAGCGCTCCTGCCCGCGAGATTGTCAATAGGAGCGTGGAGGATTGGGTCCAGCACTTTCGGCAGCTCGGTAGTGAGAAAGTCGTATGGCTCCCAGTGGGAGATTCGCAGGCGGAATTGCATATAGTGGCGCTGCTCCGTGGGGTCCTGAAGGCGATTCTTTTGCAATCCAGATTTGTTGACGGTGCAATTCTGGGATCCGAGACGCCTGCAGACTTTGACGTGTTACCAGGTGAGCGGCTGCTGCATCACATCCCGATTGGGGCTCCGGATGAGGTGCTCATATGCGGTATTGCTCTCTGTCCTACGGCTGAGCTCGGGCTACGCAAGTGGCTGGCCTCGCAAAAGGGCAAGAGTTTCTACCAACACGCTCTGGCGAGAAGGCGCGAGTCACGGAGCCTGGAGCTGAAGGTCTTGGTTGTCACGGCTCTGCTCTGGCGCAGCCGAATTCTCGGCTCGGATGCGACAGCTGTTTGGGCCCTACGCATGGCTCATATTTACGGGACTTCGCCCTGTTGCTGCACGGTTCGGCCGATCTGAACGAGCAGGCAGTGTTAGGGCGGATGGCTCTCTCTTTCGGGCGTGTCATGAGTGATGGATGCCATCCTGCTGTCCGCCACTGCCTCCATGATGCCGTTCAAGCGGAAGCAATCCGTGACTTGCCATTTGATATGATGGATGGGCTATCTGACAAATACTGTTTATATATGATGGGCCCTCTGCAGCACGAGGATGCTTTGGAAAAGACTTGGCGAGAATTCGGAAGCCGCGTTGACCGGCACAATGACGCCCGGGACGATGGGTGGACCGTGGTCTAAAATATAGTTCCCCTTTTGACCTCTTCCCATCCACTGCCTTGCCGTGGGCTCCGTGCTGCTTCGTGTTCTGTGCACTCGTTAAGTCTCGGGGTGCTGATGGTGATGTGGGCGAGATAGGGAATCTGGGAGAAGGGGTGGGGGCGGACTGGCTGGAAATTTCGCTGCCGTCAGTGGGACGTAACCCGACCGTCATCCCCCTCTCGCTTATCCTGTCATCCTTTTTTTCATCTTCTTCGCACCTCCAATTTGTACTAGCAGATCTGCCCTTTTTCTCGTCTCTTTCCATCTTCGCTTGTTACTGCCTTCCCACAGCCATCGGCCAACTCATCGAGTTCCTGCACGGAGCTGTACCAGATCAAGCGCGTGGCCGCCAACTGCGAGGCCGGACACGCGCGCTTTCCAGGGCCCATGACGGCTGCCTGGGCCTACTACGTCGGTAGCAATCAGATGCTGTCAGAGCTGCGCAGCCTCACCCCAAAGCTCGAGCCTCTGCGGGATCGCGGTGAGCTGGGTCGATGGCGGCCGTTGCGTCCCACGACAAGGCGGCTCGTCACCGAGATCACCAAGCGTGGAGCCGCGGCTTCGCCTCCGGGATGAGTGTCACAAGTGGATGGTTGGATCTCATTGCTGCCCGACCATACGGGTCGCCTTCAAAGGACCATATGGGCATGCAAGCCAGGATAAACCGACATTTCGTGAGGCCCCCCTTTGGAAAGGGATTGGTTCACATGGCTTCATCCATTCTCAACCGAACAGAGAACCCATCAGAAGAACGACGACGGCCGCCTCCAACCCGGCCAGCAACAGTTGTCACATATGCCGGGCGTCCTAGACCATCGCTTCGGGTCGGAAATGGTCGTTTCCTGTTGAGGTGGCTGGAGGGACAGGGGCATAGGCATCAAGTGTTCGTACAGAGTACCAAGCGGTGACGAAAAAGAGCCTCAACTCGTTCCTGTGAGACCTGTCGAAGATAAATAGACCGTCCCCGGATGGCGAACTCTAACTCTTGCAAACCCCATCCACACTCTCACCTCCAAAACATTTTCGGAATGGCCCATCGAACCATTTCTGAAGATTACCTTATTTCCCGCATTGTTTTGAACCAAAATGGCCCCGGGGAAATTCAGTTCAGCAATGCTGAGACCCGCAAAGTCGTCATCACTCAATCATCAGTCACCCTGGTAACCCAAGCAAAATACAAGCGGAACTTCGCTATTCCGGTGAACGTCGATCCATTCGTCTTCTTTCTAGGTCCGGACTTCGTGCGTTGGGACAGCGTCATTAATGTTACAATGGAGTTCGGCACGGGTCGTTGTTTCGACGTTCATATCATGTCTGGCAACCTTGGTCGCGAGATCGATATCGCTGATCCCCCACGTTCATGCGCGTATGTCGCAATGGATTACACTTGGCGGTGGTCAGCTACCAGCCGCAGCTGGAAGGTTGATCAATCGGTGGATTGCAATGTTTATCTCACGTCGGTCTTACGCGGTATGATTAACTCGGTGGATTGGATTCAAATGGAGTTTACATATTACAAGGGATAACCAGGGGGATCGGAGGCGGAGACTTGAGCTTCAGAGAACCACCTTCGTCTCGGTGGCCCGGTTTACGGCCAGGCCCGTAAGACAAGGGGTTCGGCTCTGGCATGGTCGGAGATTATGCAACTGCTGCGTGTGCATGTGCAGCGAGCAAGGGATGAGATGTGTGACGGACGGTTTTCCGGGACTCCGGGGGCAAGGAATCCTGGTAAGGCGTGGGATTTTCTCCCATAACTAGCGAGTTACCCACCATTCAAACTCGACCCTCGTCTCTCATACTCTCCCGTCATCCATTTTTCGTTTCTTTTGCTCCTCCATTTCTGCGAACCTATGGAATTCAGCAACCACAGCCAGCAGGGTGGGAGTTATGTCTCCCACCTGCGGCGTGGAATCACGCAACAGATCACGCAACATGCCGCAGAGTCTTTTGGGCTAGCAAGCATGGATCCCAGGTTGGGGGGAATGACGCTGGCCTCGCAAACCGTTGGGGGCGAAGAGCAATGCTGCCAGGCATCGGCTCGCTTGCAGCACTGGCAGGAGACGCAAACACCCACGGACGAGGAGGATCTGAAGTTGACGGGAATGACACAAATCCCCACAAGGGTTAAGGGCGAAGGAGGAGGAGCTCAAGCCTTCGGCGTCCCCAGCATTGTACCCGAGACGTCGGTACCACCCCAGCCGGAGCAGCAGGAGGAGCACCCGCTCTACGTTAACGCGAAGCAGTTCCATCGCATCTTAAAGAGAAGGGCCGCTCGACAGAGACTGGGGGAGAAGTCCCCACTCTCCACGGGGCGCAAACCCTACCTCCACGAATCGAGACACAATCATGCAAAGAGGAGACTGAGGGGTCCTAAGGGCCGCTTTTTAACCGCCGAGGAGGTGAAAGCGCTGGAGGAGCAGAAAGGAGCGGTAGCCGAAGGGGCGAGCAAGAAGGTTAAGGCGAATCCCAAGGGGAAATAAAAGGCGACGAGGAAGTGAGTGTGGGATTGCAAATGTTGGTGATTTATTGATAATGTAGTGTATCAGGTCTTTCGTTAGCTTCCTATAATTATTCTTCTATCGCATTTCGTTCGTTTCCAGTTGCGGTGGCCCAGTTTGCGGCCAGCCGTCGTTCGGGCTGACCCGAGGTCGGGAACGGTTGACCTCCAATAACTAGCGAGTCCACCTTCCACATCCAAATCCACCCCTCTCCCCCCTCACATTTTCTCCCGTGTCCCTTCCTTTCTTTTCATTGCCCCTTTCCAAAATCCATCCAAATCTTTCTACCATTCACTTCCCGTCGCTTGATGATTTACACCGCTTCTGTAGCCACCCACCGAAATGGGCCCCACCAAAAATATGGGAAGGTCTGAATCCCCCAGCCTGGGACCAACACGTGCTCCCAAACATTCCGATCAAAGACTTCACCCGTATCAGGATTCCCGGCCTTCCATATAACCCTCGCAACCGTCCCTCCTGTCACATGCTTTCAAGTGCCCTCATCAACCTTTCCCTCGTCTCCCTCGCCTCATTTATCCTGTTGCGGGACTCAGCAACCTCTCGCTGTAATTGATTCACCCCAGCCGTCCTCCCCTCCCTTTCACCCAACACCCTGCTCCGCGCTGCAGCCACCCCTTCTCCTCCAGACACAGGGTCTGTGCCTGTTGTAGCACAAGGCACAAGGCTCCCCTAGTTGTGGCGGTTGTGCCCCCACGGCCCTCCTCATTAACAAGCAGGGGAAGATACCATTCGGTTACACAGGCCTGAGGTCGTGAGTGAAATCAGCAGTGTGAGTAGGTCACGTCACTTCAGAAGATCGCGACGTTGGAGTAGGACAACGCGGCGTTGAGGGCACTGGATGCAACGGCCTTCGAAGAGAAAAACTCAAAATGATGGCAATGAGGGCTCTGTCAGAATGTGTTAGTCTACATAACTAGGTGTTTGCTTCAACGGAGGACATTTCCTCCTCCACCAACCCAGCGACTGAATGCCCTCTCTCTGAATGTGGCCCCTCTCGAAGGGATTGTGCCTGGGCGGAATCTGATCAAGGAGTGACCTGATCGGGGATTTGGGTTGCTTGAGCAGGGTGGCTAGGAACCCCCAGAAGGGGGCGCTTGTTGGCGCGTCCTGAAGGAGCATGATATTGCAAATCACCACCGCAATGCGGCTTCAAAAAACCCCTTCTCCCGCCCCATTATTGAGCCATGACACCCAACACCCCAGTGGCCGCTGTCACTCCACCTCGGCGCGTTGAGCTTTGTTTCCTCTATTCAAGTGCTGGGCCGCGGCCGCCCATGTGGTCACGACTCCCCAATTGCTCTCCTCCATGTTTGTCATTTTGGATCCTCGTCAACTTGATTCCACCCCCGCACCTCCTCCCCCTCGCCGCGCGTGAAGGGGCTGGACGTCGACACCGCCAATCCCCCCAAGATTTTCTGCGACCCACGTTAGTGGGAACCGTCCTGTCATGTTCTGTGACGGAGCGCCGGGCGTGGTCCATCCGCCCACTTTTCACTGGCCAAGCAGATAAAAACATCTCTCTGCCCCTCCATCTCTCCTTCAATTTCTCCCTCCAACCTCTTCGCCAATCTCACCGGCACAGCTGACAATTCAACACCAACTGTCGCAAATCACAGATCATGTCCCACAACTCACCGACTCCAGGCCATGAGCAGTCCGACCCTATGATTGCCGTAAGTCTCCAGGATGTGGGCTGAGAGTGCTGCTATGCTCATATAATCGCGGGATAGAACGACGATGACGGCTCGACAGCATCCCTGAGTCCATCTGCGTACAAGTGCCGTTACATTGGCGGTCGAACATATGAGGACTTCCTCGGTCGCGGTGACTATTTGTATGTCCCATTTCCACGCAATCCCGCATAACAGCACTGACGCGTCCTTTAGGCAGCCTAACGATGGGACACAAAACGAGGTTCATGACATGGTACATCAAATGCTCCTCGTTCTCAAACAGGGCAAGCTTTTTCACGCGCCCGTCGCCAACCCCCGACAGGTCCTAGATGTCGGCACAGGCACCGGCATTTGGGCTATTGACGTTGCCGATCACTTTCGCTCGGCCACTGTGACCGGCGTTGACCTGTCTCCGACCCAGCCCCAGCATGTTCCACCTAACTGCAAATTTCAGATTGACGATGCCTCCAAGGAGTGGACCTTCCGGAAGAACCACTTTGACTTCATCCACATTCGCCATCTTCTGGTACCGACTCCCTTCTTTCAACCCCCTTAACACCAAATTCTACTTGCACTAACAGTCGCCAGGGTGCTTTCACCGACGACGAATGGCGGCGATTATATGACCAAGCGCTCAGCTGCCTCAAACCGGGTGGCTGGCTTGAGCACACCGAATGCTCGGCCTTGATTGTCTCTGACGACAGACCATTCTCTCGCGATCACGTCTACGCTTCCTGGGAACTCTTCGTCCACAAGGCAAGTGAGAAAACGGGTAAGACGCTCAACCTAATCGCGGAGAATGAGAGTTGGATAAAGGAAGCAGGATTTGTTGAAGTGCAGACCGAGAAGTTCAAGCTCCCAATCGGTCAGTGGCCAAAGGGTGAGCGGTTGAAGGAAGTCGGTAGGTGGAACTAAGTAATCTGTCAGGAGGGGTTGGAGGGGTTTGCTTCGAGGCTGGGGGCCGAAGCGCTGTTGCTTGATGAGAATGAACTGGAGACGCTTTTCGTGAAGATGAAGACTGCGTTCGAGGATAGCAGCAATCGTGCATATTACCCTAGGTAAGTTATCAGCTGCGTGGTTGACTCTTGCGGGACACTGACTTTTTTATAGCGCAAGCACGTGGGCACGAAGGCCACTTTGAGCGGCGCGTGGCGCCTGATCACAGTGAGGAGGTACCGTGTCTTGGCTTCAGATTGACCCGATGTCGATCTGGAGAAGTGGGGGTTTGGCCGGGGATTTTACTGTGTAGCTGAGACTAGCGAGTCCGTAGGGCGTGAACAAGTTGTTTCCGGGTCTTCGCAGCGAAAGCTCAATCTTGGTATTGCATGGTTCATGTGCATCGCGCAAGGGTGATGGCTGTGGAAGCTGTCTGAGACGTTGTGGTGGCTTGACCGGAGATTATGCAACCAGCCGTGTGTGCGTCGCAGCGAGTGGGATCGTGTTGGACGGCCTCCCCGGAAACGCCATATCTAGGTTTGCCTAATTATATAAGATGTTGCGATCCACACCATCGTGCAACTTTCACGAGTGTTTTTCGCTCCCTGTTCACATCCTCTCCCCGTTCACTCTCATACCTCGCTCAACAGCACACGCCACCTAACCTCACTCACGGCACTGACTACTACATCTTCCACCTCTCACTCCAATCGTAACGATCAGGCTTGGTGCCGATGCCCGCCTTTCTGAACGGGACCATCTTCGACTCGGAAGAGACCTCGCGTAACCCTCTCTCTTTGACAGTCTCGGGCTAACGGCAGTTCCGTGACATTTTCGCCGTTGCCTGGGTCTCACTCCGATGCCACTCTCGACAACGGCGATACCCCGCCGTTCATCAACAGAGACAAGGGTTCCAGCGGAGAATGCCGCTCCTCCTGCTCTCGGCATCTCATCTCCCGCCGGGGATCCCACACCCCATAACAAAACCCGTAAGCCCCCGCTGCGGAAGAGAAAGATGCAAAAATCCGTTAGGGGTTGCTTGAACTGCAGGCGTCGCAGGGTCAAGGTATGTACGGTTTACCTAAGATAAAAATTGGAATAAGGTATCTGAGACTAACATATCTGGCCTGGTAGTGCGACGAGTCTCAGCCGAGCTGCAATAACTGCATCAAGCTCTCAAAGTCGGACATGCAGTGTGTGTACACGGTTCAGTACCAAATCGAGACCCCCACTAGCATGCGCAAGGAGAAGCTGCGCAGAACCCCAACACTCGGCATTCCAACAACTCGCTCTTTTACATCGATGCCGCCTCCCACCCAGCACGCTTCTTCCAATAATGTTCCAGCTTTGCCTAAATCTGAGCGGAACGACCTAGGTCCATGGAATCTGGCCCTGCCATATACGGGCTGTTTCCTAGCTGATGGTAACAGCTTGAAGCCTCAGCCGGGCACTACGGGCTCGTCCCTCGACGATCGGAACGCTTCCCCTCCAAGTTGGATGTTACCTCGAGAGCATCTCATGGGTGATAGATGTTACCCCGCTGCTCATCACCGGTATTACGATGCTGCTCAAGCTGAAATGACCTGCGCCTTACCACTTGGCATAATGGAGGAATGGGCTGTTTCTGCAGAAGATACGACAACCAATAGCATGCTACACGTCGCGACGACCCCCCAGACCATTCCCTCTTTGCCAGAGTCAACCAAGCCCTGGATGATGGAGTATCGGCCATGGCAACCACTCAAACCTGATGCCATCTCTACGGCCCAGCTGGAGGTCCCGTGGCCTCAGCCATACCCTTGTTGTCAGGCCTCCGGTAACGATACCTTCGCCTCGCCCGATGCCTGCACCAATAAATCCGGCGTACCCTCCCATTACTATCCTCCTGTGTGTGCTATGCACGCGTTATTCACGGCGCCTATCGCATCAACAGGCCCCAGCTCCTACGCCTTCACCAGCCGAGATGACCAGAGCGGCAGTAACACCCCGCAGTTCCCATCTCCCAGTCCACCTAGCCCGCCCAGACCCGAGGCGGCGACTCTACCGCTCAGCCCAAGCGCCCAGCCTTCCGGGGCTCTCCGGCCGACCCCGACCCTCACGTCATCTCCGGAGCCAAACGTCCACCGCCCCCAGCAGCAATACCGCAGCCAGCTCGCCGGGCAATTCCAGGAGCTACTCAAGGCCCTTCAGCTGCAACCATCCGGCCGGAAACAATTGAGTATCAGCAACATGTTGGTTCCCGCCGCAATAAGGATCGGGGATCTGGAACGCGAGGTCAAACACCTGGAACACAATGAGCAGCAGCTACTTGAACTTAATGCCGTCTTTACGGCTCAGCTGGAGGCCTGGCAGTCCTTATTTTACCCGCCTTGGTCTTGGGCCTCCGGCAACGACACCTTCGCCACTCCCGACGCCCGCGACGACGAATCCGGCGGCATGCCCTCCTATTACCATTCTCGTATGTTGGCCGTTCATACACCATTCGTGGCGCCCATTACAGCAATAGGGACCGGTCCCTACAACTTCACCGGTCAAGATTACCACGGCGACAGTAACAGCACCCCACAGTTCCCATCTCCCAGTCCAACCAACCCACCCAGTCTCAAAGCACCAACTCCACCACCCAGCCCGAGCGCCAAGACCCTGTCAGGGCCCGCCCTCAATTCGTCTCCAGATCAGGAAGTGAGCCAGCGAAGCCAGAACCCGCCCTCGTGCGCCCCTACCAAACATGAATGCGACTTTCATGGCTGTAATAAGTCTTATCTGTCGGGCAGGGCTCTTCGGCGTCATCGACTCTTAAAATTCCATAAAGAGCGAATCGGTGAGAAGCCAAAGCCTTATGTAAGGCACTATGATGTCTTTCTTGATTCGGATACTGACTTTACAGGGCTGCCGAAACCTTAGTTGCAGAAGCACGCACGCTAATCCTCGCAGTCGTCGGCGGCACGAAGACCGGCAACACTCTGGAATGCTGTTCGACTGCGCACAATGTCACATGCAGTTTAAACAACGCACAAAACATACGAAACATATAAAGACGTACTGCACAGTTCTGCTTTAGCCGCCCAGGAAGAAACTACGCGACTTGGCTTCGTGGGACCCGCACCGCAATGGGGCATCGGACGTTCTTGTCGCCGCGTAACGTACTAGAATGCCACCCGATCGAGGATAGAAGAGGACCACTAAGAGTTTCCGGGATGGGGAAGCCACCTCACAGCCTGTACCGCTTGAGATCCAGGTGTGGCGTCGGGGGGGGGCTGAGGTTGCGTGGTTGTCCCGCAGGTGCTGGTGTTGTATATGTATTATATCAAATCTTTTTATTTGCTTTCTATCGCTGTGTGTCGTCATATTACGTCTGGTCTTCGTTCGGGCCTCGCTTGCTTGGTGGTCGGGCATGGTTGCTGACGTTGCGGCGCCGAAACGCCACCATCACGGAGGCTGGGTTTCGCGGCGCGCCACCCCAGGTCTTGGTGTTTTAGCACCGAGAGCCATAGCCCACCGAAGAGACCCAGCCTCTGACTGTGATCTTCGGCACCCGGGCATCAGTGCTTCGATCGGCACGCCGACAATGGATCTCGCTGGCGACTGCAGCGTACCACTCTGGCCACCCTCAACCCCGCGTGCCACTTCTTTTTTCCTCTGCCCAATGGCTCACTCCCCCACTCCCATTCACAACATGTCCAGCCCGAATCCCGGCCTGGCTGCAGGTTACCTCGTCTCGATTGACCGCCGAATACTGCACTTTGCTGTCCTCCCTGGTAATGTGGGTACGCGGTCCCCCCTTCGATGGTGCCGCCGTCTCCCCAGCCGCCCGAAGCGGCCGGCCTGCCTAATAGAAACATGTGCAGATAACAGCTGCCCTGCTGTTTACGTGACGTGTCACTGCTTGACCAAGGCGTGCATGCTGGAGGCTGGTGTTAAGGAGCCCGAGCCGACTTGCCCGAGCCGACTTGCCCGGTTGTCTCAGGGATTTATACCCTTCCAGTCGCACTACCTTTCGTCTTCCCACTCCCCCCCAGCAAGCTTCTCCAGTCGACCAAGCAAAAGCGGGAAATCAATATTTTACTCCATCTACCACTAGAAATCGTTTCCAAGTCCACCATCATGTCTGTTCCTGAGTCCACCAAACTTAGTCCTGACGTGATCCGACTCATTAGCGAAGTCTCGGCTGAGTTTGGGAACCGAATCACTCCTCGATTTACCACCGCGAGAAGAATGCTCATGGATGACGCTATCCGCAATAACGACACGAGTGCTTACAACAGGGTTGTGAAAACCGGTATAGAAAGTAAGTATCTATCCTAGATACACGCATGGGAAGTCAATCTCACAGCACATTTAGTCGACAAGGCCGCGTCGCCGGAGAAATGGTACCTTACGAAAGTTCTCAATGAAGCTACGAAACGTGCTAGGAAAGATCTGAACGTGCCCACGAATACAGATGAATGGGTGGCCATGGCAGGGGAAGAATCATGGGTCTCTTGGATCTTGGGTAAAATGACCAGCATCGTGCCGGGCCTGTGGAAACTTTCATAGCGCCTGCCAAACGTGCTCGGGCAAGGGGGCGTCATTGGTGAGGATAGATGAGGTTCCTGCCCTCCGCCCTGTAGCACTGCATCTTAGAAACTGGCTCAATTTCCACCAAGCTGGCCGTGATATCAAATCACTTCCTCCACTCCCGTTTTTCTCCCGTCGCCGCTTCCCCACTTTAGCCGCTGCAAACTTGCTCTCCTGTTCTTCCCCTGTTCTACCTGGCACACGTGCATCAGCAAGGTCTATGTCTGGTGGGCGGAAGGCCCCCCAATCTAGTCAGAAGATAGTGGCAGCGAGCGGACACGGGAGGATTACACATGTGACACCCCGGGCCTTTTCCGCTGGAGTACCTACCTAAGAAACTAACCAAGAACCCACACCCCACGGCCAATCGCTCACGCTCCGTCTCTACCTCCCGCCCGCCAAGTAATAACACGGAGACCTCCTCTTCAAACTCCTCGGGGCTCGCCCCTATTATTGCCGCCACGGTCGGGTCTGCCGCCGACCCATGGTATCTCACTCCTCCACTTAATACAGCCCACGTAGCGTCTAATTAGCACATTTTCGATCCCGCCCCCACTGCGGTCCGTCATTCTTGAGCTAATGACTCACTCTGTTCTGGGTTGGTGACGTGGTAGAGGCCAAGAAAAGACCGGTGAAGTAATAAGCAGACGTAATGTAGAGCTGCAGGTGTCAATTTAGCTGTGTTGTTGGTTTGCGCCGCCTTGATTTACCTCCTTGCCCGTGTCAGCTGCAGCCTTTTATTATACTATTGGTGGTTCTGCTTTCGGCGTGTTCACGCCTGCAAGTGTGAGACTTTCACCAACAGGGAGTCGCAATTATAGCCGCCTAAGCCGCCCTGGAACACTAGTGGCTCCAGGGCCTGGCCGGCCCGAGGGCAGTTCGTTATTTAGGTATAAACGTTCGGCTTCCGCAGATTGTTTGGGGGAATCAAGGACGTTCTGACGAAAGAAGATTATTAGTTGAATTGAATGAACTGAACTGCACCTTTCCTCCTAAGCTCTGCAGCGCTCTCCATTCCACGCCTCAGGGCCTACCCCTTATACCGTGTCACACTCTCCCTGCACCTCTCAAAAAGAAGTCTAATCTTTTCTCCCATCATTTTCACCGCTACCTCCATGTCTCAGCAACAACGCCAATCCCTGCTCAAACTGCCGATAGAGGATTATAATTATTGATTATCTCCCGCTTCAATATATGGGATGCCTCGCAGCCACCTGCACGGCTCTCTACCTCCTCGCCGACCTACGGTCCAGATTGTATACAGTAAGTGGCACCACCAATCTTGCGCTGTGGGATCAGAATGCTCAACGCTTTGTGCCATCTTCAGAAATCGGAAGGCGGCTTCGAGCTGCTGCGTACTCGTCCTCCCCTTGATAGGGGCAAAAAGGCACCCAGCCAAGCTCTCATCTCCTCAGTCGAGTCGGTTATTACACGCCTCAACACAATTATAGGCGGCCAGGGAGGTCTAATAAGATACGATGACGGCAGGTTGTTTAGAAACCACCGGCAATACGAGAACGGTATTCTCTCCTTTCAAATCCAGTGCTGGAAAAGGCCAACACCGCCAAAATCACGACCAGAAGGACAATCTCTACTTATCGTCGTCCGAATTAGCGACAAGGAGGAGGTTCAAGACGTGCCCTCGATCCCTCCCTTGAAGTCGGGGATAGCACCTTCCTGTCTCGGACTTGGACTTACGGTCATGCCTTATGAGCTTTGGATTCCCAACGCATTGTCTGTTATAGGCGAGAGTGTGTATATGGTCTGGGTCTTTCCGCAAACGCGCTACACAAGCTATTGCAACAAAGAGCCCACTTATTACATCGTGGAGTTTTCGTCACCCAGCTCCGGGAAGCTCCCACGTGCTGCAAAGTGTATGCCCCTAGCGCCATTGGATCAGTTGGATAAGTTACTTGGTATTGAGGCATCTTTCAGAGGGTCCTACGCACGCATGAAGGAAGTGTTCTACGAAAACTTCGAGATTGAAATTGTTCACAACCCGTCAAATAACGAGATGATGCTGGAATACTGTGGTTCTTACTATGGGTTCCCATACCGGATGTACACACCTCTGGTGTTTCAGCGGAGTAATCTTGGGTTTGATCTTGAGCAGTGCCTCCAAGGGGGTAAACACCCATGTGACTGGGGATGGGCGAAACCCGAGCAGCAGAAGTATCATCTTGAGGTTGCCAAAGTGCCCGTCAGGCGCTCAGTCACCCCTGACCCTTGGAGAGGGTGGGGTTTTGATAGTTGACCAATGATAACTGCTGGTTTCAAGTGTTCAGTGCTGATAAGTCCAACTCTATTCTGCCTTACCCCCCTTGTGACTCCTGTGATCACTAGATACTTAAATATAGCTCGTCAGTTCCGCAACCGCCTCACCGGCATCGTCACCAAGGTGACGAAAGACAGGGTGATGGCCCAGGTCGAACTGCAGGCCGGTCCGTTCCACATCGTCTCGCTGATGAGCCGCAAGGCCGCCAACAAACTCAGTCTCAAACCGGGTTCGCTCGCCTCCGCGAGCGTCAAACCCACCACCGTCGTCGTCGAACTTCCCGAACACTGAGCACTCGAAGGAACCAATTGAAGAAGATCACCCTTGTCACGCTGACCGCAATCACGCTCACCCTGGCCGGCTGTGCCTCCACGCCCAAGCCCGCCGCCGAATCATCCACGGCCGCCGACACCCTCAAAGGCTCGATCACCGTCTTCGCAACAGCGTCACTAAAGGCTGCCTTCACCAACCTCACGGCGCAGTTTGAAGAGGAGCACCCCGGAACGACGGTTGAGTTTAGCTTCGCTGGCTCCTCCAACCTCGTGACGTAGATCACTAAGGGCGCCCCCGCCGACGTCTTCACTTCGGCTGACACATAGAATATGACGAAGGTGGCGGATGCAGCACTGAACGAGGGTGACCCGGTTAACTCCGCGACTAACGTTCTTAAGATCGCCGTTCCACCTAGAAACCAGCCAGTATCGAGAACTTCGCCAACCTGGCAGGCTCCGACATCAAGCTCGTCATCTGTGCGCTAGCCGTGCCGTGCGGTGCCGCAACCGTCATAGTTAAGACCGCCTCGGGCATCAACCTCACCCCCGTAAGTGAAGAGTCCGCCGTGACCGACGTGCTTGGGTGAAGCCAACGCCGGCGACACGGTTAAGGGCGAGGATCGGGCCAACAATCAGCAGGTCGTCGGCGCCGGCGAGAGCCATACCGAGGATCACGACGTTACTAGTCATGTTGCTAGTGAAGACGCGGTCGAGGCTAAGGTAACCGACCGCATCAATAACGCCGGTCGAGAACTTAGGGCGAGCATCAACCTGAGGTGGAGTCCGGCAGGGTGTACTTGCAGTCGCTTCTTCATATCTCCCCGTAAGAGCGTCCTCAGAGAGTCGCTAGGGTTTTGACAATACCGAGACTCAAGTATCGAGCAGATTACGAGGGCCATTTGTCGCACGCACTCCAACCGGGCGAGGGACACATCCCGGGCGAATTCCCTCAGGGCGACGACAGCATCGGCACCATGCCACGGGTCACCGGCGGCAAGCATACGGTACGCTTCCAGCTCGCGCCGTTCCTCGGCATCATAAGCGTCGCGGCCGAGGCTGCGTTCGGCATGCTCGTCAGTCCATTAACTCAGACCACACAGTTCCTTATTCCCACCGGCATAAGCCTCGATCTCAACGAAGCCGTGCAGAACTGCGTGCGCGCCGCGATCGCACTACTGCAGGCCCGCTTCGGTATAGATGCCGCCCACACCTACGCCTACCTGAGCGCTACCACCGATCTCGCAGGTGGTCAACCTTGTGAAGGGTGTAGACGTGCGTATCCGGGTGGCAGACTTCAAATAAGCGCAAGCTTCGAAATGAGCACTGAAGTTCTTATTAACCTTCTTAAAGCCTTCTGGCAGTACAAGACCGCGCTGATCGCTAACAACCTCACCTCGCCCAGCTATTCACCCCCAGCCCTGAAACGCTACGAGTAACGCAGGCGGCATCCTAATCGGGCACAACGCGATCAGTGGGTTCCGTAAGGGACGCAGTGAGGCCCCAAAGCCACAATCGTCGACGTCATCGTACGGGAGATCGATACGGATACCGCGAATAGTCATCGCGGTCACAACTCCCATCAGCGGAGGGCGCAGGCAGCAGACCCAGCTCTGGCGGTGCCATGACGGTAACTGGAGGGTGGAGGTCACACACGTGAGCCTACCCGCTCCCACCGTAAACACGACGGTATGGCAGGTCATCAGCACACCACTCGTCGCAGGCGCCAACACCCCAGAACTCACTCACAAAACGGTCGCCGTGAAAGACCTATCAAGGTCATCAGATTCGCAGTGGGCGGGGGAGTACCCAGCTATCTCACCAAAGCAACGCCCGCAAACACCACACCCGCAGTCGCAGCCCTGTTCGCGAGCAGCGCAAATGTCACCAGCATTGCACAGACCGACATGTTCGCCTACAGTATCGCCAGGAAGAACTCGCACTACGGAAACCCGAACGGCGCCGTCATCAGCGCAATTCCCAGCGGATCGTCAAGCGGACCCACATCGGCAGTCGCCCCCAGCCAGGTCATAATCAGGCTCGGCATCAACACCGGCAGTTCACTGTGCGTGCCCGCTTCGTACCAGGGCTTCTGGGATCTGCGCACAACCCACAGCGCGTTAAGCGTCGACGGGTTGTTACCACTCACGCCCAGCTTCGACACGGTCAGCTGGCTCACCCGCAAGGCGTGGCTAATACGCGCCATGGCAACCACGTCGCTTAACCTCGGGCGGTACTGCCCCCAACAAACCGTTTCGCTGTCATCCGCCCTCACCGCCCAAGCACAACCCAGCGTGCGGTCGGCCTTCAACACAGCCGTCTCAAGACTCGGCAACACAGGGCTCGTCGACGATCTGGTCGACCTCAACTAAGGCGACATCGACGCGCTGTTCAAGACATTCCGCACGGTACAGGGCGTCGAAGCGTGGGCAACCCACGGCGCGTGGATCGACGCGCAAGGGCCGGCAAGGCCGCCTCCGCCGCTCTTATCGCGAGATGCCCGAGGAGTCGGCAATATAGGATGAGGCTTGAGTCGGTGGTGGATTGGAGGAGGTTGTAGGATGTCGGTAATGTTCATCCAAGGTGGTCACCTGAATACGAGGGCGCGGCCTAGTAGAAACACCATCTCTGGGAAGGAATGGCGTGCCTTGGCTGTGTCATGTTGGAGCAGCGAGGAGTCCGAGAGGGGAAGGGTCTTGGCGAGTCGCCGACCTTGACGACGATGTGTCGATAACTTCTGTACGACATCCGCGGGTTTGCGTTTCTTCTCAGTCGACTTTTTTGGCTGTGAAAATGTCTTGGGAGCGATCTTTATCTCATTGCGATGTGTCGCAGACGTGTACTGAGCCTCATCCTCAGCCAGGAAACCCTGAGTTGGCTGAGACGCCCACAGCGGGTTCTAGCCATGTTGACCATACTGCTCGTCCTGGGCAGGCTAGGGACTGTGACCGAATTGACCTGGAGCAGGACTGAACTCAATGCTGGGAAAAGGCTCAGCGGCAGGGCGTGAACTTGGCTAAGGGGTCCCCTAGACTGACTGGGACATGCTGCAACGGATGTCTTTCTTGATCGATTCGTAAAGATCCGCTGGGATCTCATATACGCCAGTCGCACCCTCGACAACCCGCTTCACCTAGGTCGATGGCTGAGAGATCGGCTGAGAGAATGGATTCTGAGAGAACGGGTTCGGGGGCAGCGGGGGGAGGGGGCGTTCGGACAAGCTGGCCTGAGATGACTTAGCGGCAAGCGGGCGAAAGAGCGGGGTAAAACCCGACGGTCAGGGACGACTGAGAGCTGCATTCCAGATGTCGATGCGCTTCGCCATGCGCAATGCTTTCACCTCCCAAGATTGTGCGGCAAGCCTGCCCCACGACTGTCGATGCATTCCTGTCGCGAATTGATCGCAACGAAATGGAAACGACCGGCTAAAACGACATGGAATTCGACATCGAATTAGACCCAATGCAGAGCATCGCCGCCCAACAGTTATTGGCCGTGAACGCCAATCAGCCGCTGCCAGTCAGCGAACTCGACATATGTGAGATCTTCAAACAACAGCTCAATCGCGCGTTTCTCTACGATTACGGCCAGAAACCGCTGGTATTCGGCAACAAAACCATTCGATAGTCCCGGAATCTTGCCTTCACCGACAGGTACGTGGCTTTTTCGTTGGTTTCGTGTTTGTTCGACCGCAACGCTTTGCGCCCTCTCCCCCCTCATTCCCATCGCTGCGCCCCCACTCTGTAGCGCAGCCCCCCGCGTACAGTACCCCCCAACCTGTGTTTGCACGGACCAGTGTCCAAGTCTCGACGCCCCGACACAGTCGGGACCCCCGCGCCCAACTTTGACGTCACCTCCGAGACTCCTCCGGCTTCGCTTGGGTGAGCTACGCCATTTGAGGCACTGCCACAAGACAATCTACGGCTGTGCGCAACGAACAGATCAATCTGCTCGTCAAGCTGGTTTCGCGCCATCTTGGGTTAGTCAGAAATCGCCTAAAATGGACGTGAAAATGAAGCAAAACGCTAAAACTGGTGCGAATGGCATCTGTCGCACAGTCGGCGCCGGCCTTTATCCATCAATAACCCCCACATTGTATCAGTTTTCGCCCTAAAACCTGGAATCCAGTGTATTTCGATAGGTTTCAACTTTCTAGCCCATTTGCGACGATTAAAATAACCCGCGTAACGTCGAGCTCGAGGGGCTTCTGTTCTGACAGTCGCACTGGCTGAACTTGATGTTCCCCGGGTTTTTCTTCATTCCAACACTTGTGTTTTTCTTTGCATCACGACAGCGTGTGAATGCGCGGCGATAAGATTCGGTGGATTTGTAGAGCTCGGTCCGTGCTTTCCAATATTGGCCGCCGTAGATATACTCTTGATATCTTTAGATCAATGAACATCGCAAAGCGCGGTTGGCCATTGATGAAACAACACCTCCGAGTCGACTTTCGCCAAGCCATTCTACAATTTATTCGCCTGTCTGTTGATGATACCCTCTTGGTGTTGTGGTTTCGTTGTCGCTTTGTCCCCTCTCATGTCACTCTGATTGCCCCGCTTCCAGACGAAGTACCATCCCCAGACGGTTCACGCTCACGGAGCCCAAGAACCCGAAGGAGAGCATCTACGTTGCGCAAGCATCGCAGGCGTCTTGGTCATTTGGACCACATCTTCGTGATGGAGCTGTCCAACGGCAACAGATATCTGTTTGCAGTGCTGATGCTGATGAAGGTCACAGCGTGGAAAGACGAGGTCTTCGATCTGCCTTACGTTGAGCCTGTTCGCCTTGTGATCGTCGGTTTGCCTGCTATTCGGCCGTCGCATCTCTACGTCGTCCGGCTCAAGGACCCCGGCGGCGACGGCGACGACAGCGCCAAGTCCGTTTGAGTGACATGGCAGGTGAAATGGCTCTGAGTTTGATAGACAAGGTTGGTCTGCACAGCAGTACTTCAGTCTTTACGCATGCTCAATTGAGACTCTTCCCTCTGCTCTCTCGCTTGCTGTCGTCGTGATATATATGTGTGCACTAGCATTTAGAACTCACCAACACGTCTTTTACACCCTTTACCCGCACGGCAATGCGTGAGTGCCGCCCATAACATACAGCTCCGGTTGGGAACTCCTAGGAACCCGGACCCGCTGTTCACGCTTCGAACTCTCCTCATGGTTACTTGTGTGATTCGCGCTGCCAACAGTTACTCTATATCAACAGTTTCCACCGTTCCCAACGGGGGTAACAGTTACTAGTATCTAACTCATTTTAACTCAACAATAGTACAACACTGATTTTATAGATCCCTAGGGGACTAGAATGTTGCTCTAGCATCTTACAGACAGCCTAGCACTTGTGCTGATTCCTGCGCCTGTCCTAATGAGTGAAATGTTGCGATCTGTGGACCCGAGGCGGAAATCCTCTGCTGGGGAGGCTCAGTTGAACGCGGCAGGGGTATATAGTAACTCCTGGGGAAGATGGCAAAGGCAAGCCCTGAGTAAGGCTTAAAATCTGGGCAGGGTCTTCCGCTAAGGTACTTAATTGCAAACGTAGATCTATCTTAGTTCCGCCCTCCTTTCTCGATAATATACTTAACGATACTGATGTTACAAAAATTTGGAAGTCAGTAGTTATAACTAAGAGTAGAACACACTCTTTTCCAACATTACACCTGACATCAGCGGTGAATGTAGCACTAGTTGGAACACCTTGACATAGTTCCCACTTAAACCAATCAGCTCTTGGTTTTGCACCTCTAACAGCGCTGCAACACTCCAACTGCGGCGACTAAGAAGACCATTTACCACAGCCCGGACTTTCTGAGGAAGGAGCCACATGCGGTACTTTAGCCTTTGAGCAGAAAGGAGCCGGCATCTCTCTAATTTGTGTAGTGATGATAGGGCCGCTTGGTTGGACTGTTGCTGTCCATCAGGATCCTCCAGTTCTTTCGGGTCGACCACCGGGATCCCGAGAACCTGGAGGCCAGTTCCGTGATACCTGATAGTCCAGGACTCGTAAAGTACCCTAAGTAAGAATGATTGTTAGCCTAAAGTGCGAACAAAGTCCATCAAACCTTGCCTACCTAGGTGTCATGCGGGGTTTCAAGTTCTCAAATGACTGCTCAGACTCAGCATCTGAATCTTCATTGTCGCTGTTCTTTTCATCATGGTATACGGTCTCGTTTGTGTAATTCATTGTGAGAAAGATGGAACGAAAAGTCCTGTTATTTTCTATTTCCACGAGAGAGGTTTTGAGACTTTATGTCTAAATCAGGTGTGAGTCCTGAAGCCTGGATTCTGCGTCATGCAGCCTAGCCGCCTTGTCACAGCCTGAAGCCAGGATCAGGGCGCACTTTTTCTCGCAGCGTAGAACAGGTTTCAAATAGATTTATAACAACTTATTAACATCATCATACTTACCTATAATAAATCAATGGTGTATGGAGTAATGTTGGCTGAATTAAGTCTCCAGGGACATGATTCTGTAGTGGTAAATCCTTAGAAGAAGCTTCTTTGCGGTGTGAGGCTTGATTCAACACCTAATATCCCATTCGTCTCTTTCAAACCTTAGAATGACTCTGGTGGAGTCTGAAATCCTGATTATTAAGCCAAGCTGACTGTGCAAGGCACTTCACGGAATGCAGAAATGTATCGATAAATAACTTTAAATTTATCAAACTATCAAGCTTCTACGGTAGGAACACAAAAGACAATATTGGCTTATCCAGTTTTTTATCCTAGAGTACATAATAATTTAAGGTAGGTGCCCTGTGAATTACATGCGCCTCTTTTTCATTTCTCTGCGGTCCTCATTTTTGTCCTGGGGGACTTCGTGGTCATCCAAAATCGACCGTTTAGGAGCAGAGCTGGAATGAGCGTGCTCACGCAGGTACACCGACCATGGGTCGAAGACTTGCTGAGAGTCCAGGTTTGGAGTGGGACTTGATGGCTCGTAAATAGACTCCTCCTCCTCTGCATCCTGACTTCCGTCGCTCTGTTCATCTTCCTCCGACTCGCAGCCTCCCTCATCTTCCCCTGACTCACAGTCTCCCTCATCATCCCCTGGCTCACAATCTCCCTCATCATCCTCCACATACCTCACAGTCTCTAGGTCAGCCCATTGCTCAAACTCCACGCTCTGAATGGGGGAGTCCTCATAATCAGGCAAGTCGTTTCCGTTGTCGTATCCAACCGTCGTGATGCCGCTGTTAAGGGGCACGACAACTTGTCTCTCGATGCATGCTTGGATTCCGTTTACCCCTTGGAACGGGCCCAACAGGCCCATGTTTGATCTCTTGGGGATAACGGACAGGCAAGTGTGAAGCGCCCGCGAGAAGTCGGAAGGCCGAGCTTGCCAGCCGACTGCATTGAAGCGTTCCTTCTCAGTAATAACAGCAGCCCAGGCCTGCTGGGTTGACATAAGCTGTTGCTGAACCGCATAGAAGTAGTCTAATCCGTGACTGAGCTGTGCCTGACAGTCTGCTACTATAGTTGAGGCGCTGTCGTTCGATTGCCTTTCCATAAACGTCACTTCTTCTTCAAAAAGAAGGTACCTTCTAGGGCCGTTTGACGAATACGCATTTGCGCAGTTATTATTGTAGTTGAGAATCTCCTGTGCGGGATCCATATTGCTGGCGCTGGTGATTAATTGGCGGTTTTCAGATTGATGTTTAGATGCTTGGGCAACTTTGCAGCGGGTGCAGGCATTTAATGCAAGCTTCCCTTGCTATGCTTCCCGCCGAAAACCATAATAAAGGCTACAGGTTGCCGCAATCCGGGACGGTGGGCTACGCATTGTGTAAGCTTCCCTTGCCATGCTTCGCGCCGGAAACCATAAGAACGGCCGCAGTTTGCCGCAGTTCGGGATGGTGTGCTATCCACGGCCAGGGCGGGGGCTGCCTCGGTTTTAAAAGACGGCAGAAGTTGAGGCGAGGGTCAAACCATTCTAGGTGACTGCATCTATTTCTGCAAAGACATGACTGATTACCGTAAATGCGATCTCCCGAGCGATGTGGATCGCATGGACATTGACGATGAGAGGCTATCAGCCTCACCCCCACCTCGAGACAGAACGAGCGAGGAAATGGTACCACAACAGTCTAGTGCTGTTTGCTTGCCCCATTCGAATGTAATTAGTCCTGTTAATTCTCTGGCAACTACTCTTCTGAGGCAAAATGCCATACTCTTCTTCACAGTAAACAGTCAGAATGCTCATGCCTGCTGGGCGTCACTCTCCAAGGAGACCAGGCTCTCACCCAGCACAAACAGCTCTGATCCTGCTATTGTCACTAGCTTTCAGAGGCTAGATAATATCATAACGAGCAAAGAAAGTTCACTTATTATGTCTAGGTTTGCGTATGTTCGGCTGATGCAACTCTTCGATACTATTGAGGAGATAATCAACTCCAGTAGGCAACAAGGCTTGATCCACCGGGCTGCTGGCTACCGAAATGCCAGCATTGCTCTGGATATCTATATGTCTACGCAGGAAGGTTATGCAAGTTCCGGTCATCGGCGCCAGCTGCTGGAGAGGAAGCGGACCGGGCGGCGATGGCGTCAGCTAGCCGGGCCCTCGCCGTTGTTTCTCCTGGTTTATTCAGATAAAACTGAACGAGTCGTGTGCGTCACCCTCACGTATCCCCCAATGAAAACATATGTTGACAAACAAAAAGGAAAAACTACTCATTATTCAGTGATAAGAAGCTGCAAGAGGTGGCTACATACATACAAGAACATGCGCCAGAAAGCCTGATCAAAAGCTGTGTTGACATGACAGATGATTAGTTGTTAGAAAGTGACAGCAGAGCTTGTAGTAGGGCTTTCGATGTGGTGCCGGTAACTGTAAGTTAGCTGGGCCAACAATACAATGATTACCACAGCACTAAGTCTACGTCACTCATCACTTAGTTCTATATAGTATATGCTTCATTGCCTGCGGCTGGTGCATACATATATCTAGTGAGCTTAATAATAATAATAAAACAATCACGAGTTCAACAAACGGTGACAAGCCAGCTGCACTCGCACTAAGAAGTTGGCTCCGGCATGCCAACACCAACCAGCGACCCCGGAACAGCCGCTGTAGTCCTCGACCCACCCTCACCAGCAGGTGTGGCTTGAGCTTCAGTTTGCGGAGCTTCAGTATGATACGACTGCTTTGTCCTTCTTACGAGCTCCATGTACTCTTGAATCCACTCGTTCAACTCGGAATCACTGTCAATCTCCCCTAAACTATTGGCTTGTGAGTCTGTCTCGTTACCCCTGAACTGTCGCGGCGCCGGCTGAGCCACCAGTGGTCCCGGGATACCAGGAAGCACTCCAAGGTATTCGGCCGGGATAACATTCTTTCCCTTTCCAAACCTAGAATCAACATCTTTCTGCGGGATCTCACTAAATGAATACGGCGGCTGATAAACACTATTTCCGTCGAGAATCATAACTGCCTTGAGCCTGGCAAGGGGCGGGTATTGCGTACTGGTGGAGCAAAGCGCTGGTTAGCACTAATTACGCGCGTCCGTGTATGCGTGCAAATGCTCAGGACAGAGTGGACTTACTAATCATTGAGGTAGAGTGCAAGTTCAGGGTGTTGACCAGGCGCAAACTGGCCACCGGGTAGAAGTGGCGGCCCGTAGAACTCGTCCTCCTTTAGAAGCGCCCAGCCTGGGTTTTCTGGGGCCAGTTGCTCTGGCCAGCACTTGTTTTCTCTCAATCCGTCAAAATGTTTATCTTCAGGGAGACCATCCCAGTCCTTAAAAGTAAATATGGCGTGGGCCGTATTAACGGAGACTGTTGTGATGACGGCTTTTAGGGGGAGGGGGGTTTGTTATTAGCTGTGGATGTGGGAAAGGGGGCAAGTGAAGAAGTTATGCGTACTTGTGATACCATCCCGTCCCCTATTTATGTTGGAAACTGGATTTCCAATGGTCTTAACGTACTTCATATTAACGAAGGGCGCAGCCCCTTTGGTTGTCTTAGCGTTGTGGATTCCGCAAAAGTTTCTCCAGATCTGGCCGGCACCTTCGTTCTCATGCCACTCAAGAAAGCGGACTCGTTGGACCATGGGCGGGTTTTGTTTCAGAGCCTCCGCATCACCAGGCCAAAAGGCTGCTGGAGGCCATTCGTCACGGTCACAACCCTTGGTCGCCTGATTACCGTTTGAATTAGTTGGAAAGACGGTTCGGGGAACGAAGCCATTAGCCCACGGCCACCAGTGCTGAGCTGTTTGAGCCCGTACTGCGATGGCGGTATTACCCCAGCCGTCGGTAGCTGAACCTTTGAATCCGTTATTGTTAGCTCGGTCTCCGGTATTCTGCGTTTCGTGACAGGTCCAGCGGACCATATTGCGGTTAGTGGTATGGACTCTCATCACGGATCTAGATGCGACTTAGAATCTAATACTATGAAATTGTCCTCTAAAGGGGTCGGCTTACCGATAGTGATAGCAGGCCTGCGAGTACTTCTTAGGGCATTTCATAGGGATCTCCTTTTCGTATGATCCGATTGTGCCGGCTGTCCTCGTGATGTGAAGAGTGCCACACTCCCGGTTGATCATGTCCTTACCGAATCCGGTTGCAACCAGACCGTTAGAATCAGCGCGTTTTGCTTTCACATCACAAGCTGAGGTGCCGGAACGGGTGTTGTCATGGCTAGTCGGAGTGGGGGGAGTTGTACGTTGAAGGGTATCTGGCCCCGTTGCAGGTATCGTGGGTTTGTTCGGGGAGTTGGGATCATTAGGTTTTGGCTGAGAGGGCGGATCGGCTTTAGGAGGCTCGAAGATCTTGGGAGGATTGATTGGTGGGGTATCGGGCAAGGGATCAATCTTCGGAATGTCTGGTTTAGGAGCACCGACAACCGGGAGCGGGTTTGGAGGGGGTTTTACGACTTCAGGCGGATTTGGAACTTGAGGATCCGCCTTAGGGGGTGTAGTCGGAGGTTTATCCTTTGGGGGCCCGGGTTCAGTACCCTTCGCTGGAGGCGGTCCAACCTTTGGAGGATGAAACTTGGGCGGTGGATCAGATTTTGGCTCAGGTTTCGCACACTGTGCCTTATTTTTTCTCGAACATCCATTACTTGTGCCCACAGAGTCAGGGGCAGCAACGAGCCCAGCGAACATGCCAAGTAAGTCGAAGCTGAAGTTAGGAATACCACATGTTGGTCCAATCCAGCTACCAAAAAAGGAGGCAGCATCTAAGCCGTTTTCCGCAAAAGTCTTGGCACCTTGAACAGCTGCTCTGGCTGCATTCCCAAGAGCTCCAGCTGGGACAGCTGATATTCCAACCTGGACAATCACATCAAATGCCGAGAGCATAGAGAGACAGATTACTTTATCGAGCTCACTAAGCCCATCAATAACCACATCCATTATTTCCTTAGCGATGCCCAGATCGCAGACACATTGTCCAGGGGTGAATTCCTTGCCATCTTCGTCTTGATAAACGATTGACTTATAAAGTTCCCCATATGGGATACCTGGGCCAGTGCACTGTTCAGCACGCTTGTGGTTAGTGTGGGCGTATGACAACGGGGGCTACACGTACACCAACGGCGTCTGGGTCCATGCCTGGGTTCTGTGTTGGGCACCAAGCCTTACATGGTGCCAACATGGCCTCACGGTTTTGGTCTTTAACATAGTAGAGACAGAGGCCTTGGGGTGTGTATGCAGCAATTGCGTCTTTGGTGCTGAGGGGACCACGACGGCGAAGATGTGTTGACGCTGTCAAACCTGCCTCCATAAAGGGGAAGAAAAGAGTGAGTAAGGTAATAACTGCAAGAAACATGGCAATGAAAAGTAAATAGGAACTGGAAAGAGGAATGAAGGAAATAATGGGAAAAAACGATACAAATCAGATGAACTAGCTCGTTTCTTAAATCTGTAGTATTTTGGTGATATGGGAGAAAGAAAGAAAACACTATTTCGAGCCCCATTCAGGGATGAGCTGGAAAATGAATGGATGAATGGCTCCAAAAGCCAGGCTGGCTGCTTCTGGATGCTCCTTCCGCGCATCACACTTGCCCCCCAACCCTACCCAACCCGCAACACCACCTTTGGCATCTACCCCCACATTGAACACCCTGGAACTCTAGGGGCCAACGTTAGAAAACACAGTGAAACCACCACAGCGAACCCGCCACAGCGAAATCACCACAGCGAAAGCATCACAGAAGCCGGGATCATGGCCAGCGCCAAGATAGTGGAACAGGGGCCAGGGTTGTGGCCAACATCAAGATGGTACAGGAGCCAGGATTGTGGCCAACGTTAGGTAAACACAGCGAACCCACCACAACGAAATCATCACAGCGAAATCACCACAGCGAAATCATCGCAGAAGCCGGGATCATGGCTAGCGCCAGGATGTTGATAGGGGCTAGGGTTATGGCTAACATCAAGATAGTACAGGAGCCAGGATTGTGGCTAACGTTAGGAAAACGCGAACCCACCACAACGAAATCACTACAATGAAATTATCAAAGAGCCACTCTTTATGTCTATTTTGAGGCTCATTATCGCTTGTGCTAAATTGAAGCCGCTAACAAAACTTTACCAACTCTATAAAGTCAAGTCAACTTCCCACCTCATACTTCTCAACATACTACTTAGTGACACTGTAGCAGCAAACACTGTTGATAATCACTTAATAACTGTTAATAATTACGTTTAATCTCATTCTCCTAAAAACCTTAAAGTTTCAACAAACTCTAAGCCATCTCTCTCATAGCCTTCATCAACTTCACAACTCCACCAACTCAACTCCAGCCTAAAAGATGAAGGCAACCTTCTTCCTGTCTCTTATGGCAACCCTCACCCTCACTTACGCCAGCCACATTCCTACGGGTTCTAGCTGCGGCGCCGCACCCGGTGCACCCAGCAGAATCCCCAGCTCACCGCCTGTTGCCTCCCCTCCCGAAGCCTTCCTTCCTGTGAGACCGCCTCCCCAGTTAGTCGGAGATTTGGAACTTACAGCAACCCTCCTCTTTAACATCGACGGGAATGAGGCCCTTGCCAACTTTCAGATCCCCGTCCCTGGTACCCGCACCGTCAACAAATCTATGATAGGACTGGCCGTCAATAATGTCAAGGGGTTACAGGCAGGACAGGACGCCAGTGAGGTTGCCTGCCAGGCGTGGGATGCGGAAGGGAATGCGATTGGGGAGCAGTTTGATGAGATGCAGGTTGAGCTTGATGGGGGGGTGCAGGTGCTTGTGGGGAGTGTCAGTTGCTTTCGAGATGAGTGGAGGGTGAGCCGATGGGGAGTAGGTGTTCGGCTGCCTGCTGATCGCTTCCACACTTAGTTACATTTAGAGTATTATGCTCGTTCCCGTTTCAACTAAGATATAGAAACTAAAGTAGTGCTATCGTATAAAGATATTAGAAGCTATGAAACGACAGTATCATTTAAACTTGTAATATAATGCTTTCATATAAAGATTGATGTGATGGACTGGAAGGAAAATTGCCCGTCTTCTTGTCTAAGGCTGCCTGCTCTGCTTTGGAGTTGCCTATATTTGCCGTATCTGACTAGCTGACACAGAAGTGTAGCGCAAGGCGGGTAAGTTAAGTAGGACTTGTCTCGGAGGAGGGTGGCAAGATGTCCTGCAGCCTGGGGTCTTGGAATTATTTTTAGGATTTTCGACATAAGTGTTTGCGTATAATCCTGGCTCCTGTACCACGATCTTGATGTTGGCCACAATCCTGGCTTCTGTACCACCATCTTAACATGGCCATAGTCCCGGCTTATGTAGCTTTCCTGGTTATTTTAGAATAGGTTAAATAGAATAATTTTAGTTATGTTCACTTCTGAAGCCTTGAAAAGTAAAAATGGGGAAAACAATCTGGTCTTACTGGGCTCGACTTATTACGATAACTGCAGCGAGCTGTAAGTCAGTTGAATATTTAACTTGTCAGCAGCTTACTAAGTTGGTAGATCATGTTTTAGCTGTTATCGAATGTTACATCTGGCCGAAGATCTTCTGGGACTTTTTAACCAAGACATTAGATCCATTAGTTAAGCCGGCACCTGTACTACAAACAGCGAGCTTGCTTGCTAGCTTGGCATTACTGGCTCTGGAATGGCCGCTTGATATGATCGCTGGGTCGAGAGTACATCGCAGTCTAGCATTTCGATTAGCTGTTTTACCTGCTATGGCATTGCTTGGGATTCTCTTATATCAAGCAACTAATGCAGCACTGTATTATACGATTGCTGAATGTATGTACATCGGTGCATATAGACGGCGTGAGGTAAGTTGGAATTCTGCTATGCTGGTTAGTATTAACCTTTTATAGGTGATCACAATTCATCCATGGGCAAGCGAAGAACAGATTACAACAGTAGCTTAACACGCTTCTTTTTAATGTCTAATTTAGAAAAATAGCTTCAGTATATGTGATGCTGTTCGCTAAATAATTACTCTCGAGGCTAAGCACAGTCCTCTATCAGGGTTAAAACATCTGTATATCTGATTAAATCTTCCCTCAAGTCTACTAGTTATAGTGTTCTGGATAAGGGACAGCGCGGGTCTGGCAAGCTGCGTTGCCGGACTGGGTGTAGTCGTACTCATTCCCGCCGCTAGACGAGGTCTGCTTGAAAACTGGTGGGCAGGGTTGACTTGCAGCTCATGTGGGCACGCGAGCTTCTAATAGTTATTAGGCTTGCCTAATCGGCAAGCGCAAGACAGATGGACTATCTTTACCTTACAGCTTATTGTCAAATATACTCATGAATGTGGAGAATTTAGGATCATTGGGCTTAAAAGTACAACATGTGAATAAAACCGATCCATACAGCTGTCAGCGCGTCCGTGCGCCCATATCATTCAAGAAAAGCGCAGGCGACCGGACGCCGATTTCGCGCCTAGCTATACCAACCCAGCCTAACCCTAACCGTGTGATAGGTAGTGAGTAAATTATTATAAGGTGAAGAGAAGAAAAAGGGAATCCAGAGGCCAGGCCCCTGGATTCAAGATGTGGCTGCGCAGTGTAGCCGCACAGACCACTTAAGGTGATACCCTCAGCAATACGCTGCCAGGATCCGGGCTTGCGGCAACAGCTAGAATAGCGGACTATAAGTGAGGTCACTCACATACCTGAGAATATAAAGTCCTAAACTAACGTAGTTTTGATGGATATTCTATTTCTCTCAGTCTCTCATGATGCAGCGAAATAGCCACCTTCGTCTTCAGCCAGATCGGTTCCCGCAGCTGTATAGGCCTGTGCTCCGCCCCGGGACTCCCTACCCCCACGAACCGCTCTCGCTGCCAGAAAAAATCTGCATACCAAGCGTTTCTTTTCTTAGAGGCTACTCTAAGTATGTTCCCCGGTTTATCTTATGGTCATGCTGACACTATGCAGTCAAACCGATTTTCCGGGCTATAAGCTTTGGGTTAAAAAACGGTGCGACTGGGTTCAAGAAGACCGATTAGCAATAAAAGTGGCGGAGCTGGCTATCAACCCCCTTAGTAACGCTGCGTAAACCTTGAAGTTTATCAAGCAGATTGCTTTGAGATGGCGATAAACCCACTTGTTATCTTAGCACCCGCCACCGTGGCCACAGTCGCAAGATTTGCGTCGGATTACTTTGAGAGGCGTTATAAGAAGGCTCGAAAGATGAAGAACGACAACTCCGTCCGCAGTGAGGCCCCGTGCATATACGCAAAACTCCAGCGAGCTCATATAGAGAGCCTTATTGATGACTGTGACTATTCTTACTGGGATGAGAGGCTGTGGGATGCTCAGAAGGATTTTGACTGTGAGTTGTGACCGTATTGCTCTTGACAAAGCTGACGAATGGCAGTGCGTACATTGCGGGCCATTGATTTGTACTTAGATGCCGTATTTACTCGGTCAAAGGTGGGAAAGCAGGATAGAAAAGGGAAAAGCGGGCCCGGTAAGCCTAAGGCTAATTGATGGGCTTGGGTTTTTGGTGCCCTAGATGTTTGAAGGACAGGGAGAATAGGCAACTCTTTATATGTATCTGAAGCCTTGAACTTGTAATTCCTAAGGTGAAGATATTGCAATGGCACGCTAAGTAAGGTAATGAAGATTAAGGTAGCGCGTTCTATTGAGCTCCGTTGAAAATTTTGGTGCTTAATTAAGTTGCTAGCCATCGTCCCAAAAGTAACTTATGGAAGAGAGAGAAGAGTATATCTTGCCTTGACCTCATCGACAGCTTCTAGTGAAGACCGGCCAAAATTAAAATGGGCAAAAATGGACGTCTGCCACGCCCTAGTAGGGCATGACAGAAGCTGGACAACTCGGGAAAGAATCCTTACGTCGGAGACGCTGTATGACTTGCTCTTGCCGGTAACCTTGTAGGACTTGGCAAAGACAATACGCTAGCAACGGGGATAACTAACTAGCATTACAATTCTAAGGGTTAGAGTGAATTCGTTGTTGGCGACACGACGTTCAGGGAAGGAATATTAAAGAATCTTTTTCCCTTACACTCAGCCTTTGGATTTAATTAGTGTCCTGCTTATGACAGCACATTAGAAATCACATATAGAATTATGGTTATTTATAGGTATAGTTATTATTAGAATATTACGAAGAACTAAAACAGTAGAAGAGAGCGCAGCTCTCGCAAATGGTGGTTACGCGAAGCGCACAGACCATTCAGCCCCTCTAATTAAACTGGAGTCCTCACTGCAACCTCTAGCACTTTTTGTGTGGGTCCCGATATGCCCATGGGTCAATGGCCTCCTTAGGCGCCTCCTCTTCTGTAGTTGATGACCCGCTCGAGCCAGATAGGCGCTTTTCCTTCTTAAGCAACTTTGGGCGTAGGCTGGGGTATTGTTGGTAAAGATCCTCTTGTAAGGCTAGAAACTCCTCCCTCGAGCTAGGGCGGTCGGGCAATTGTCCATGATCTGGCCCTGGATCTACCTGCCGGAAATTTCGGAACTGGTTGTAAATCTTCTCTTGTTCAGATATGAACGTGCTCTTTAATAACTCCTCATGGTTTTTTCCATACGCGTCAAAGATTTGCCCCTGTTCAGCTAAGAACGACTCCATCGAAGGTGGGTCGGAACCTCCACGGGCCTGCAGAAAATGCCGTTGCCACATAGTCTTCTGCTGATGTATATACTCGTCCCTTAGATGATTAATCCCCTCACGTGGTCTTACATTACTTGGTTGTGTATTTGCTTGAGAACTGACGTCGTTGGTTCGCACATGTCTCTGTCCTGTCAAATCCCTACCCCGGGCCGAGGTTTCTGCTACAAAGTTAGGCGGACTGTAGGGAAGCTGCTCATTATCAGCTGTCTGATTGTCAAGATCTGAAAGTTGGCTCTGATATCGCTTCTGTCGCTTTGTAGGGCTCTCAGCTTCGGGGGATGATCGCTTTGATGGTACTAGTGGTATTAGTTGTGGGATTTTAAATAGTGGTTTAGACTGGCTTATTGGGTTGTAAGTTGGGCCACGAGAAGAGGGAGAAGATGAAGAGGAAATAGAATAAGGAGGATGAAGGGATTGGGAAGACTGGGTTGGTTGTGTGGATAGTGGTGGACGATGTGGAGCCCGCTCCCGACTTTGTCCTGGTTGTGGACTAGTAGGTGGTTCTTTAGGTGGATGAGGAGATGGCAGTGGGTTATATGGTGCCTGTTCCCGGCTTTGGTTTAGTTGTGAACTGGTGGATAGTGGTGGATGATACGGAGCCTGCTCCCGGCTTTGGGTTAATAGTGGACTGGTTGGCGGGTCTCTTGGTGGACTAGGAGATGGTGGTGGGTTATATGGTGCCTGTTCCCGGCTTTGGTTTAGTTGTGAACTGGTGGATAGTGGTGGACGATGTGGAGCCCGCTCCCGACTTTGTCCTGGTTGTGGACTAGTAGGTTGTTCTTTAGGTGGATGAGGAGATGGCGGTGGGTTATATGGTGCCTGTTCCCGGCTTTGGTTTAGTTGTAAACCGGCAGATAATGGTGGATGATATGGAGCCTGCTCCCGACTTTGGGTTAATAGTGGACTAGTGGATAGTGGCGGGCCATGTGGTGCCTGTTCCCGGCTTTGGTTTAGTTGTGAACTGGTGGATAGTGGTGGATGATACGGAGCCTGCTCCCGGCTTTGGGTTAATAGTGGACTGGTTGGCGGGTCTCTTGGTGGACTAGGAGATGGT
>Ga0247780_1000212_pt1 | contig 58647 bp, 32 predicted proteins | sample UWRJL079202R5_FD_179927 | JGI IMG/M metagenome (GOLD analysis project Ga0247780, IMG submission 179927) | Plant litter microbial communities from Arlington Agricultural Research Station in Wisconsin, United States - UWRJ-L079-202R-5 | ecosystem: Environmental > Terrestrial > Plant litter >...
AAATACAAAAGAGAGCTCCCTGTGTGTGAGGAGAGCACATGACGAAAGGCTCCTGCGCTCCAGCCTAGCCTGGAGCGGTAAGGCGCCTGCGCGCCTGAGCGCCAAGAACTGCCGCTGCAGTTCGACATCTTAGGAGTCATCATCTCTGCATAGCGAAATTCCATTTTTAGAAGACAGAGGAGCTGCGGAGTTGGCTCTTCAGATACGCCGCAAGGATGTAGAATCCTTTCCCTGGTATCGTGCCTATGGAGGCTGGGTAGCAATTATACACAGCAGAACTGCAAAGCTTCGGCTTCAATTCATCCGAGCATGCAAACGAACTCGTCTTCCTGGCCAAGGAAGAAACGTTTCCAATCACAGGGAAGAGCAAAGTCTTCTTCGGCAAAGAAGAGACATCTCTCAATCCATCCAGCCTATACACAGCCATGTTAGAAGCGCGGTACAATAGATTCAGGTACATTAATTAAGGTTGCAACTGCGTGAATGTATTGCTTTGTGTCCGCGGCTCTCTAGCCTCGGCCAAGGCCCTTGTGAATTGCGGCAAGCCGTTGCGCGCTAGTTTACGCGGCTGTGGGAATCTATAACAAGTCCACAGTTCTAGCAGGTTCTAGATCCCTCGTTTCTAATTGGCACTACGTGGCAGAACCCCTTTCTTTCTAACAAGCCATCATTGAGTAGGCAGTGTGGAGCCTTTGAAGCTAATTCTCGTCTAAGTAGGCAGCGAGTAAGGATTGCTAATTCTGATCAAATCTCCTAAGAATAGGCAGGCGGTATGCCCCCAGAGCATATGACGTGGTTCCCAATCGAGTTGGCAGGTAGTGAGACTAGAACTAGGAAGACGGTGTGCATTTGAACTAGGGAGGCAGTCGGCGAGCCCAAAAGCGGTGGCCATGAGGCGGTGAGTACGAAGGTGGAAAGTATAAAGGCGGTGAGAACAAATTTACCCGGTTGCTTCAATGCAGAACCCAGATCACGGTCTGCCGCTTAACCCCTGCAGTAAGTATGGTCGCGGCGAACATGAAAGCGGATATTGGACGTCACGGTCGGTGCGAAGATTGGGTTCACTCAAAATACCGACGAAAGGAACTAGTAGTGCCGCCGAATTTCCCGGATCAATGCAAAAGCTGAAGGCGGATGATCTCATCTACCTTGCTCAGTGGTTTGGGATTAATGATGCACCTCGTTGGCGGCTTGGAGATAGCAGTCCTCGATTTTCAGGACTCTGTGGCCGCTGAAAGGCTCCCACGTCATCGCGGGGACGGAGCACTACGGGGATGCAGCTGGACGTTGTCTCGGTGCAGCCGGGGGCAGTTCCACCTTGGTAACAGATCGTAGATGGCGAAGATCTTGGCGATAGTGGTAGCGTTAGTACGAGTACTGCACTGATAGCTCCCCCTGTAAACGGGGCGGGGACCGAAATGGCTGCGGCTGAGCTGCTTAACTGCGCTGTGGCCGACGATCCGGAGCTGGAATTGGAATTATCCCTGGCGCTTCGGCACTCTCGGGCCCAGTGGCTAGATTTGCCGCAGTTATTGCATTTCCCGTCACGGATGGGAGTGCTATCTTTGCGTGTTTTTCCACCGTTCAGTGCTGTGGGACTTATTTCCACTCTTCCTACCCTTCAAAGCAAAGGTCTCGTCGAGAAAGTCCGCTATAATGGTTTTAAGCGTAGTGGGCTTGTTATTGCGTAGTTCGGCTCGGATGCGCGCCGCCTAGTGAGATAAGCGGCCGTTAGTACTCGTGAGGAAGATCGTACGGGCTAACTCTTTAGGGAGGGGCATCCCGACTTTTTCTAGCGTGGTCGGGAATCACTCCGCGTGTTTGTGGCCGTCTCCGCCGGTGTACCTCTTGTTGTTGAGCTCCTCGTAGAGCGGCGATACTCTTCTAAAGATTTGCGATGGCCCTTCTACTACTCTCGAAGTCAAAGTCGGCAAGGTATGGCGGCGTCACAGTGCGTAGCAACTGCGAAGCCAGCTTAGTATCGTTAACGCTGTCTAGATCTGATACGCCCCTGTATCCGCTGGCTCTGGCAAGGTTCTCGATAATGTGCTTCCAGGCCTCAAGGTTGTCTTTGCCTTTCAGCCACATCGCTTCGGGGATCTTGAAGTTCTGCCACTCTAGTGGCGTGTTCAGATTCTTTCTGCTGCTGCGGGTGGTGTGCTAGGGCGCTGCAGAGCTGCTTTCGCCGGCCATTACCGTGTGGAATCGCTAAGCGAGGCTGAAGACTACGGAGTCGTCGTCTGCGATCTCTACGTTGGTGAACTTCCGCGCCGCTTTCCGTTCGTGGCGCCGTTGGTTTCGCGAGAGCGGCTGAGCAGGGTTGAGATCCGGAGTATCTGGCTCGGAATCCGACGATTATGGGTAAACGCTCGCCATTTTGGACTGCCGCGACTTCTCGGCCTCGACATCTGGTTGATGGACAGGAGGTCGATCTAGAGGGTCTGACTCTGGGCAACCAACCGCTTCAGGGTGTAAAAAAGATTCTCGGCGATGGTCATACAGTTGCAGCTGATAATAAACGTATCTTCGGGCCGGCTGGCCCTGTCTAGGCCGACGTAGAGGCTGGCCCCACATGTATGGGAGGGTGCGGAAAGGGTTTGGGACGTAGCTTGCGGATCTGGACCTGGAAGCCGTGCGCAGTGTGTCGTCTTGCAGAATTAGACCATACCACGACCCGCCCACAGCAGCTTGAACCTTAAGGGTTGAGTTGCTCTCTACGCGAGTGTCTGTTTTCGCCGACTCCTTAGACCTTGTCGTCGCACGCGAGAATGCTCGCGCTACGCGCGACCCTCATGGATTCCGGGACGGTGTTAGCTCCTGAGTAGTGGTAATAGGGGGACCAGTCCTTGTAGTTAAAAGAGAGGGATGGTGGGATATGCTCCAACCATCATAGCAACGCCTCGTCTTGTCATCAGACCCGCTATCACCTCACCCAGGGAGAGTCTTCCACCTCGACAGCGTTGAACAGCCCTCCACCTTCTACACCATCGTACTTGTAAGTGCTCCACCCCAGACGACCTTATCTGCCCAGGAGCCGAGTTTCGAGGCGTGTCACAGAGGAACTTACCCAGCCCGGCCCCAATGAAGATGCAAATGGTGATGTACGCAACACTGAAAGTCGCGGTGTGGATGACTGCGCGAACGAGCTGCTGCAGCGGTGACGCCCGTAAAGTAACTGTCTGGGGTCCGTCCCCCGGGTGTCGGTGCTGATAACACTCAAGCGGGCCTGGAAGTCGCGGAGGACATAGCTGTCGAATTCCTTCCCGATGCGGCGGAGGAATTCCAACAAGACGATGAGAGGGATGTGTCACAGAATCCAGGCCTCGCGATAGCCTCCAATTGTGGTGATCTCACCACAATTGCTAGCGCCAGCCACCAGAAGAGTGGTGATACCACCACTCCAGCCAGCGGTTCAGAAGGCCCACTGCAAGGAATTATATAGAGGCCTTCCACGGCTCAATCCAAAGAACAGGGCAATTCACTCCATCGTTGAAGCCTTCGATTCCACTACGTGTCACAGGATGACCCCGATGCAGGTGGCGGCGAAGGCGGCGTGGCTGGTGATTTGCCAGGCGGGCGAGAGGAAGCAGGCGTCGAGGCTGTACCAGTTCCAGAGCATCTAGATTGGTTAGGGATGGACGTAGCTGGGAATAATGGAGCCTACGGATATTTTGCACGCATTTGACGTGGTTGAGCCGTGATCTTGGCTCATCTTGATAGCTTAAGGATGGTGGATAAGATGGCTGCAGGAGAAAAAGATGAGAGGCTACGGTGCTGGTAGATGAATCCAAGTCTGAATGTCGTGTGCACCTTCCTGGGGACTGTGTCTCAAGAACACCTGCCAGATTCAACAGGGTGAATCCGCGATGCTGGTCTTGCGACTTTGGAGGTACCCCGGGTGTCGAGATGAAATATTGAGTCTTCAAAGTTGGTGACCGCTTGCCTGGATCGAGCCACAACATCGGGCTTCTGGTGGTTCATATCGGACATGACATAGGCGACGGATGGGAGATATATGTACCATTACCCAACCCAATGCCTATAATTTTTTCTGTTCACGGACTCGCAGTTCCAGTTAGCTTAATAGTAATCAAATGGGAAGTTGAGCAGATATGAGCGAGAAACCGGGATACTCCCAGGTCAGCGCCAAGCCACCGGCGTGATGTCCGAAAGCCAAGCAAGCCGCCAGTAAACTTGGTCGGCCTTGCTCCCGCGAGACCGGGGACTAGCTTGGCATCGCAGCGATAGCTTTAGCGGGTCACTGAAACTTCAGCCCTGTGAGTCGGGGCTCTATGTAAGTACCAGACGTGTTTTAGCTTGCTTGACTACTCGCTATTCCTGTTCTACGAACTTAAAGCATCTCTCTAATCTTATTTTCTAGAATTTCAAAGGTCTTAGCTCCTTAAGCTGGTATCGGCCCACTTATATGTAATACCTAGAACTTAACATATAACGTATTTTATAAGCAAGCGTGCCACTTTCCACCACCCTACCACAGCTATACTCAATTACACAACCACAACACTAGGAAATAACAATAACTAAACCAGAAACAGATAAATTAGACAATTCTACAACCTCCCTGCAAGTGCGCACATTATAGCCAAGCTTACCACATACGCCATAACATTAAATCTTCATACGAGACCCCCCTACACTACTACTACTTTGTCGGATTTCCTAAGCTAACTACTCACCCACGGCTTTCTAATCTAGTAAATTCTATACCTCTTGTACAATAAGTAACCCTCCAAGCCGTACACGTGTTTTTTTAGCCCTCCGTCGCTTACTAATGCCCTCGTTAGCCTTTCGAAGTGCCGAGACCTCCGTATGGAAAAAAGCCACCTTATACATTACAGCTATAGTACCTTTAGCAAGTCGATTAACAGCGGTAAGTATTAAGGTTAAAGAGCTACCTTAATAGTTAAAAATTCAAGTTCTAATAAATATTAACTATAAGGTGGCCTTTTAAGGGTTATGTAATGTTTAGGAGACCCAAGGTAGTGTACAGGCTAGGTTTAAGATTGGCGGGTTAAAAAGGAGGAATGTCGTTAAGTAAGCAGCAATTGATACAAAGCGCCGAGGTAAACAATCCCCCGCGCAGCCTGTCCCGCTGGAACGGTAAGCTGACTCAGGGTCTATGACGTTGAAATCTAGGTCCTACTTAGGGGTGTGGGGCAATGTTGCAGAAGACCCCGCCTACTTCATAATCAGCCAGCTACTGCCAGTAACAAGCGAGGGGCTGGCGACCACTACCTGTACGCAATAATATTAAACCAACTCAAAATCGGCCAAGCGAATTGGCAGGCTTCCATGTTCAACTAACGTTCATTGATGCATTATCGATTCTATTCCCTTCTAAAGAACTCCTAAGCAGCTTCCAACCTTTTCTCTTTGCAACGAAGTCTGCAAACACAAGAATTCCAACAAGGTATCATCAGATGTAGTCGTACAAGATGTAATCTCCATCCTTTGGCTTGACCCTCCCGTCAGCCTCCTCCGCGTTCTTCTTCACAAAGCTTCGCAGCGATTCGTAATTGCGGCAGGTGTGCATGCGTGAAAAGTCTGCCACCACATCTCCGTCGTTGCCGAGCCAAATATACGGGAGAAGGCCCATATCGGAGGTACACATCAGGCGTCGGCGGAGGTAGTCAACGCAGTGGTCTAGGATAGGGCGGGTTAATTAGTACTTCTTCTCTTGACAATGTGTCTCGGGGAGAAGGATTGATGGACAGTGTAGAACTCGGCGAGCAATGATGGATATAAGAGGACGCCAGACATACCGACATGCAATGCCCTGTTGGAGACCGGCACCACCTTAAGCGGTTCCCGGTCGTATTCGAGGGTATAGTTGTAATGAAAATAAGAGTAGCGTCGGAGCACGTTCTTTGCAGCGTCCATCATCAGCAGAGAATTCCTTACCTCCCAGAGAGCGGTGGGGTCACTTACCAGGCAATGCAACTGGTGCGTCGCCTGAATCCTTACCGGATGTCCGACAAGGCCCTTCTCAGGATCGTTCCAGTATGCATGTCTGGTTGGGTCGATGTCCGCTTGCTTGGCTTGCTCTTTCGGCACCAGGATGTAACCGGCGTCTGTTTTTTTTGCTCTCTCATGTTAGCGCTCAATCCGCCGCACAGAACGGTGCCAATGCACAAGCATCAATTCCAAGGACACAAGACGCGCACCAAGCTGTGTGAGTTCCCGCCATGCCAGCTCTGTTTCTGGAGAATTGTGCTTGCGATATATGCTGTCGCCGCGGTCGTAGAATGGTGCATAAACATGTTCTGGCCTCAGTTCAAGCGAAATGTTGCGAAAGAATGGCGGTATGCCCGTAGGAGGCTCGAACACGGTCATCACTTGGGCGTGGTGGCGGGAGAGCACCCGTTGGGAGGTAATTAGGATGCTTGCGATATTGGTGAATAGAAGCGAGGAGATGAGTACAGCTACCCATCGTCCGGTGGTCCACTGGCTCCTTGTTGGCCGTGGCTCATATCCGCCATCCTCCTCACGCTCATCAAAAAGGAGCGATGGCGATAACGCGGAGTCGTCTTTCAACTCCGAGTAGTACATTGGCGGAGAGCGCGCCATAGTTCCGACGTTGTCACCGAAGATAGTCAATCAGGGGGATAATTGTAAAAGTGCAAGAACCGTCTTTTGTAATAACTCATGATTTCCCTCCAGGTTCCAGGGAGGCGAAAAGCATTCACCGCACCTCGGTCGATATTGACTGCCGCTCATATAGGCCCCTCGAACCCCCCTCATCATGTTTTAGCCTGAGGAGTCAAGCCCGGCTGTTTTTATGTCGACGTAATTTCAGGACATCATGCTTCTGCTCTTTTGACTTGGTTATTGGCGGGGTTATTTGCCGTTGGGAGCTCCTCTTCATGGGTAGATTGGAAGTAATTTCTGTGAGCTTTTGCAATGCCAAGACACACAGGGGGTAGATCTGCAGCCTCTGAACAAAACAAACAAGCTCCAGAGGAAATATAGACAAGAAGGCATCTCATATATTATATATTACCAATGCGTCCCCTGGGAAAATCGACCGCTTAAATCTCGTGTATCGACTAATGGGCCTCTCAGGAATCGAGTTTTATAAGTATTAGGATGCCGAGTGAATGCGTTCTGCCCCGGACGTTGGACGTCTCCGGATTATCTTATGCTACAGAGGTCGAGGTTTTCTTTCATTCACATCACCTTGAGTTATCACAGTGGCACATAGCTGCACCATGAAGCAGATCATTCTAACTATCGTCGCCTTCGCGGCCCTTGGCTTGGCTTTGCCCCCGCTTCCTCCATCGCCGGCTGTTGATATGGAGAAGAGAGATCCTGCCGGTGAGAAGCCTGTTCCTGTTACTCTCGAAGCTATTAGAGCTAACCGCTTTTCCAAGGTTTCTACGGCCCGCCGCCGACCTCCCCGTCGCCGACCAGGTCCCGGCCGGCCCCCCCGTCCCGGTCCCCGACCCGGTCCCCGACGGTCTCCCCGACCCATTCCTCAACGGCCTCCTCAACGGCCTCCTCGACTCTGTCCTCAACGGCCTCCCCGACGACCTCCCCGTCGCCAACCCCGTCCCCGTCCTAAAAGAAACCCTGTCGGTGAGAAGTCTGCTCCCGTTATTCTCGAGCCTAGAGCTAACCGCTCTTCCAAACCTGTTGAGGAAAAGTAGCCTTTGCGATTACTTCGAACTGTTATGGAAACTGAAGAACGAGGTTCAGTGTTGTACCTGTAACTGCGCTTAGCTCGTCCAGATCGTCTTTCAATGTCTACAAGTCGTAAACATTCTTTGGCCTCGTTGTTGCTCTGTAAAAGTATAAAATGTTAAGGGGTTTCGATACGATATCCCCTGTATAAGTGGTGTATATACCTACACGCGTGTGACAGAAATTTTAACGCCTTGGCAAAAACGACAGGCCGATTAAAAACGACAGTGGTGCGGCGTGTCTTGCAGGTCTAATCCTGGTTCACGGCTCGGCTCGAACAAGGTGCTGGGACAACGATGACCCACACCCTCCACCTTCCACTTTCCGGCACCCTACAACGTCTTCTGCTGCGCGAGCAATGCAACATACTCATCGATGCGCTTCTTGCGTGTCTCAGCCCTCTTTGCAGTTCCTATCCTCATCAAGAACGAGAAGCGCTTCGTCTTGCCCGGCGTCTCGAAGAAATCCTTCGCCTTCTTGTTCTGACTCAGCGCCTCCTCAAAGTCCTTCGGCACTCAAATGGTGCGCGACCCGGCGTACGCCTTTTCCCACCGTCCATCCGCTTTGCCTGCATCGACCTCGGTCTGTCCCGCCGGCTGCATCCGACCCGCGGCTACCAGCGTCGCGACCTTGTCGACATTCCGTTGCGACCAAAAACTGGCTTCCGACGTGGGGTGAACCTCTGGAGGAAATGGCTGTTGTTGAAGGGTTTCCTCTGTCCGTCGATCCATCCGAAGCACAATGCAGTGTCGACCGCCTCGTCGTACGTAACGGAAGCAATTGTGCTGCCCTTCTTGCTGATCTTGAGAAAGACACCAGACCTCTCGATCGTATGATTCGTCTCCAGCCAGGTTTCCCACGACTGCATATCCCTGAAGTGGTGGATTGGGAGTAATTTGGCTTGCGTTCGCGATGCGGCTGGCGCGGCGGCCTGATGCGCCTTTTTTGCCGCCGCCCTTGTCATCCGAGACATGTTCACGCGTCACACGCGACGGGTGTCCGACGCACGGCCTCAGGACTGCGCCGTGGTGGGTTTGGGCCTGGCGGATGCCGAAGTTCTCGGGGATAATGGCTCGACCTGTGGGGAACTTTTCGCAATAAGCACGACCATGGCCTGGGGACGTTATTTTGCAGCAGGCTTGGTCCTGGATGAGGATGTGTTCTGTTTTGCTGAATTGGGTGATGAATCCGGTTGCAGAAATTGATCAGCTCGAACCAACTTGAAATTTTCAACCAATCAGATCGACTTTCCAGCGATCGGACAGCCCAGAATTCCGCCAACGGCGCATTCAGGGTTAGGGTTTCCATGGTATCCTTCGTTTTGTTTGCCAAGTCACCATCTCCGAATGCGAATGCTTCTTCAGAATACCTAGATGGCTCCCATGATTCTTGAAGGCGTGCCGGGTGCCGAGAAGGCAAACAAGATACATGTACACTTACATCCCCGGCCCATGGCTCCTGTTCTACCACCCCACACCATCAAATGCTAAACGAAAGATCAGACGGATAACGTACATGATAAGTGAGCGACGAATATAAGCGAGCGACGAAGTTTCCACCACCCCACCACAATAACCCTTAATTACACAACCATAACACTAGGAAATAACAATAACTGAATCAGAAACAGATGAATTAGACGATTCTGCAGCCTCCTTACAAGTGCGAGCATTATAGCCAGGCTTACCACATACACCATAACACTAAATCTTCGTACGAGACCCCCCTATATGACCACCACTTTATCGTGTTTCCTAAGCCAACTGCTCCCCTACAGCCTTCTAATCTAGTAAATCCTGTGCCTCTTATATAGAAAGTGACCCTCCAAGCCGTACACGTGTTTTTTTAGCCCTCTGTCGCTTACTAAGCCCCTCATTGGCCTTTCGTAGTGCAGAGACCTCTGTGCGTAAAAGAGCCACCTCGTGCATTACAGCCACCGTGCCTTTGGCTAATCGATCCACAGCAGTTAACATAGAGGTTAGAGAGCTGCCCTGATGGTTGGAAATTCGATTTTTGATATATACTGACTGTGAAGTGGCCTCTTGAGGGTTGTGTGGCGTTTGGGAGACCCAAGGTAGTGGTGTAGTTAGGCCTGAGATTGGGGATGTTAGGGTCCGAATACGCACATCTAGCGAAGAGATTACCCTCTCTGGATCGTACGGTATAAAGCCGGCTCCGGCAAAACCCCCTTAGATGTTTTTTTCTGTGATTGAAGCAAAAAAAGCCTTTTTAAACGCACAGAGAAATTCCAGCTTACTGATGTGTATAATGTTCATCCGCATTAGCTGCTCAATCTAGTAGCTATACGCCTTCTTGAATAGCGAGGAACAACCAATATCCAATGGCTGAAGTATATGCGAGGAGTTCAGAGGCATACAAAGTGTAATGATGTTATGCTCCTGGCAATAAGTCTTAAATTCTTCAGAGTGGTGGCTATCGTGGCCGTTAAAGATTAACAGCCGGTATTTGCCCTTTATATAAGATAATGTGTGGAAATCGAAGTGCCGAATCTAATCCATGCCTTTCTCATTAATAGTCCAGCCATTATCGTTTATTACAATACGCCAGTTAGCCGGAAGGTTACACTCTTAATACCAATTAGTAAGGTGATATTGCCCAGCCAAGATAATAAATAGCGGGATAGCTCAACCTAAAGCATTCACTCCTTAAATGATTGTAGCCCACTCTCGATTGCCAGGCTAGGCCTGTTTAGCCCTGATACGGCCATCTGAGGTAGTAGCTACCATAGTGGCGATGATAATGCCCACTATAAAGCCGGTCTTATCAAAGTTGTATAAATCGTCGTTGAGGATGCCGTATTTGACCTTAATGTTATACACAAGCGCAAATCACTCGCGAATAACATTTGGATCTTCAAATTTAACCCTTTAGTAATCATATTTACGCGAAAAACACGTCTGAAGGTCTGGCTGGCGTTTGATGAAGCTGTGAGCCCAGCATTTGCCGATAGGGGGCACGTCGCGTTCGCAGAGCAATCGATTGGCCATATCTTCTACGTAACAAAGCCGAGGATTGAATGCGCGTGCACATAGCTCAGTTATATATTGAACAATCGTCTTCTCTTCCAGATCCGTAAGTTTACGTGAATTGGCTAGAATATCGCGTCGTGCAGGCATACCGGCCCGGCGACGCCCTAAGGTTCTATCGCACACCTTGTAGATCTCTACTACGCGTCGTACACTTAGATTTTCATTGCGTTCGAGGGCTTGGAGGGCCAAGATAATACTGGCTTCGTTTGAAGAAATCGACATAGTAGATGGTGGAGAAAAGTGGTGTTAAGTGCAGAAGTATTACGCTACGCGAAAAGTGCGACACTCGCTTATAAGAGCACAGACAGGTGACGTTGCTGTTGTCGTCAGCGACTCCATCGGTACCGCATCCTTCTGTGGCAAAGTGATGGTATTGGTTCTCAGCCTGGTTTATTTTGAGTTTTTGGTAGGCATGGGTTTCTCAGCTTTGACAATGGCTAGGCCGAGTATACGCACACTCAGTACGCGTGTAGGTCGTAATTGGAATTGTTGCCTGGGAGTGCCCTTACAGATTACGCGTCGTCTGCTTTCATCGAGAGGAAACTTTAGCCGGGGTGACTGAAAAGGGGCCTCTGAGGCTGTGCTGCAGAGGCGGATGGGATCACCCTAGCTCAGAGAAGAATCAGGGGAAGCTTAGGACAAATCAGCCACAGCTCACCCTAGCTTAGGATGCCAGACGAAAAAGGAATTTCGTGTGCCCAGATTCGTCGCAGGAAACCAGGCTGTTTCCTAGGCCATCGTCTCCAACACTTAATCCTGTAGGTGTTCTAGCCAGAACCCCTTTCTTTCTGACACTCTTCGACTACTTTTATATATACGAGCAGTTCTAAGCCCACTCGGCTAGAGGTAAAGCAATTCTGTATGTTGTGGCGTAGCCTACCAAAAATACTAATTAGGGTGAGCAAGCCTGAGCAAATCCTGAGTAGGGACTGAGCCGAGCCTGACGACGGTATCAACGACCGCAACAGTAATCGATGTCAGAAAGGCCAGGATGATGAAGAAATTCCATTTGGATCCCGTAGGCTCATGTATCCGCTCTTTTATTTTCCGCTCTTCGATTGCTTGTTTTTTCATCTTTCACCGCCGCCGATAATGCAGAAGAAGACACAATCTACAAAACCTGCGTTAGGGTTTCGGGAATAATTAGCATGACTCTTGGTTCAAGTTGCCCTCCTTAAAGTCAAGGCATTGTATGCAGGACAAAAGTGTAGGGAGTGGAACGTTTCCATTAAAATAAAAACTACTGGAAAGTGCCTGTAAGTGTTGGTGTCAATGCTACCCAATACTACACGACACACGCCCCACATCAGCTGAAGACAGAAAGCAGGCTGGATGGAGCCACCAAGTTCCAGCTGAGCATCTCGCCTGATGGTCAGATTATCGAAGTTTTGCTGTCAACCTGCATTCAGAGCGCTGCGAATCAGAGGTGTTGGCGCTACATATCGACAACCAATGTCGCTTGCAGGTGGCTCCATCAGTGTTCAGCTGGAATGTATGGAGCTTGCACCCTCAGATCATGAGATTGGGCGAATTGTTTCTGACAGCACTGTGTTGCTGAGACGCCTAGTGCCCAAGGCGCTCAAAGTGGGGGTTATCACCATATGCGCGTCTAATTGGCTACCATCTCCTGATCTTGCTCATGTGCCAAGCTGCGCAACCGCGTCAGATGTCGAAAACAACTCGCGCAATCGTGCACGATTGTTCACCCAGCTACAGTCGTTAGCGAAATCGGCTTCCGCTTTCAATTACTGTTTAGATAATTGTCTGGGGACCCGCTTTTGGTCTTCGTGGCGTTTACACCATGCCAACTCCCATGGTAATGTCACTTAAGTAGTGCAGCCTTGCTTACATTTCGTTAAAGAATCACCCCGCAAACTATCCAGGGGCAAAAGTCATCCCATGTACCTCGTAAAGCCTGTATACATCCGCTATGAAATAAGTTAAACTACTAGGCTAAGATTCGATGTCCAGAACGAGTACCCTACGCCGAAGCCAGGAGGTGGGTAAGAGCATTCCCTCACTGTCACGGCGTTGCCCATGGTTAAGCTGTGCAATACCCTTTCTAATGCAATTCCTTAACCGAGCAACCACTATTTTGCAGAGCAATAGTATTACAGCTAGTCACCACCTTGTGGTTTTAGCATGATAATCACGGCATATTATCACCTGGGAAGTTAGCGTGTGAACTAGTTTAGCATGGTACGTCCTAATTGGCCTTAGAATCGGCATCGTGCGCTTTTGATAAGCCACACTGTTGAAACTTCCGGCAAATCACGCTTTACGCGCGAGACCATCGTATGTTACCTGTAAGTGGTATGATTGAAGGTTGCGTGGCAGCTAATAGGGTTTTTCATTTGTCTTTTGCTACTAGTCGATAGTATTATTCAAGATATAAGAAGGTACTTGAAAACTTCGTCCTACTTCCCAGTTACTCGCAAAGCCAACCGCGGCTACCAACTCAACGTTGTTGTCAACCCAAGCTAAGGCTATTTACCGCCACTTAATCTTCACTTTTCATTATGGCGATTACAATAAGCCGGCCGTATGAGGATGAGGATGAGGTTAACAAAGAGCTCGATCAACAGCTCGTTAATCAGTATGGTTCAAGCCCACACAGTTTGTCTAGTTCTAATCAGTACTAGATACCAGGAGGAAGGAGCGAGACTCGATAGCACTCTCGCCCGACAGCAAAAGAAATCCCGCACACGAGACTTCTTCAAGAATACTGGGGCCATTGCTACCCTTGGGACAGGTCTCGCTTTTTTTCTCATTCTGAGCACCCTGCAAGATCCCAAGGAGGCATCTCGCTGGGCTCTTATAGATCTTCGCACAGTCAGGATTTTATTGGCGATTTCGTGGTTGCTTTTTATGGTTACCCTGGCTTTATCGTTTACTTGGGACGGCCAGAAACGCACTAGGGCTTGGAGGTGGAAAACCCTTTATCTGTTAGACATAGCTGCCGTAGCATTTCTATCTGTTGTTGTGGCTGCGTATGTTGAAGTGGTGGGCTTCGTAGGTGCCTTACTGACCATTGTATTTGGAGTAGTAGTTTTGCTCAATTAAGTGGGTAGGGGGATTATTGCCATCGATCCTAAAATAGATCCAGAGCCTTGAAATTCAATAGATATGTAAGGTCTGTATACTAGTGAGCAGGCCGCTCTTCATCTAAATCGTACCACTGGTTTGTGCTAGGGTAGGCAGGCGTATTGTCCATTGCGGAAGAATTGAGGTCTGAGCTGTGTGCTGCCGAATCTAGGAAACATAGTTGTTGAGATCAGCTATCACAGGGTGGAGAATGGAGACATGCCCACTCAACGTCGCTTCAGAATCGAAACCCTAAATGGACACCGGTGGTGGCTCGGCTCGCGAGAGCTGTATAACCTCGACAACCTTAAACTCTTGGTCCGTCAGGTCAGGTTGCCTAGGCTTGATGCAAGTTAAAAAGTCTCCAGTAACGAACTAGAGCTAAACTGAACTCTGTCATTCGTGCCGCAAGCTTCTATTATTTATTATTATAGGTTATATAAAATTCCCCAAAATTTATCCTATGCCCACAGTTGAGCCTTGCAGCCGAGTAGCCGAGGTACGTGGAATGACTTGTATGTGCTGAACAGGTTGACTGGCGCTTCCGTCCCTTTGCTTAAGCAAGGCTAGGCCCCTGGAGCGACATTTTGACCGTAGGAGTTAGCACGGTGTAAGTGCCATGAGGCCCTAAAGAGGGTCCCCAGATAATTGAACAGCGACTGAAAAGCGGAAGCCGATTTCGTTAGTGATTGTACTACGAATGTGCCCTTCTCCCTTTACAACAACTTCGTTTCTGGAACTGACCAATCAGAACTCAAGTTGTCGCTCTCTCCATCTCAACCTCAACACCGCATCTCTTCCCCAACGTTCTCCGTCTCGCGCCGTCTAGAAGGGCACGGCAGCACACAGTTTACCCCCCCAAAGTAACGATAGTCTTTCCCTGCAAACCAACCGCCCGATATGGCTATACTCGCCGAACCCCCGGTGACCTTAGCGTCACAGGCCGGGACCCCTCAGATGGGCGGCGTCACAGCTCACGCCGCCGCTCTACGAGCCTCAATCGAAGAAGACACCGCCGCCATGTGGGAAGTGTTAGAGTCCATCTCCCAGCACTTCGACATCGCGCTCGCGCCGTACGCCAGGGGCAGGCGCAGAGAGTGGGCGAACCGCTTCAAGGAAGCTATCAACAGAGCTATCGCCAGCGTCGCGGACCCAAGGGAGCGACGCCCAGAGTCTCCCCCCCGGGCCGCCGGAGTAGCGACCCAGGACCGAAGTCGGAGGGCGTCCCCCCCGAACCCCCCTCCGGGCTCAGGGCCGGTGGCCAGTTCAGGCCCGACAACGTGCCCGACGCCGACGGGTCGCCACCCTCGCCCCCGCCCTCCTACGCCCAAGCGACACGTACTACTGCCCCCGTCACCCCCGTGGTGCCCTGCCCCACGTCAACTCCACCTGTGGTAAAAACAACTAAACAGGTTTAGACCCTCGAAGACACAATCTACACCGAGAGATTCCTGGAAGAAGAGGTGGTCACCAAGACTCAGCAGAAACCAGTACGGATAACTCTGTCGCGGCACTCCAGCCCGGCCCTGTCTCAACAGACTTGGATAGTGTACCTGCCCGACGAAGTAAAACGCCCGTTCTAACTGTTCAACTTCAGTACGTCCAGGCCGCTGGTCAGCAAACCCCGGGTCTTACAGTGTGTGACGCGGCGTTGGCTCTGGCGTATGAACAGGGCGTCGATGTTGTGTATCTATAGGAACTATGGGTGGGGCGTTTTGAGGGAAGGCCGCTTATTAAGTTGTATCTTGGGTATAACAAGTTCCTTCCTCTGACGGCGGCCGGCCAGGACGTACCCAAGGTCCTCGTTTATGTTGCCCGGGGGGTGACAGTGATTCAACATGACCTACCCGGTGTAACCGTAGTGTGCGTTATGATACGGGGGGTACGCGTGTATAACGTGTACAGGGAGTCCCGGGACACCGTTACGCTACCATTGGTCCTAGCCGCTGCAACGGGACGCGGTAAGTAATTAGTCCTCGGGGATTTTAATGCCGCCAATCCTTTGTGGCAGGCGGGGCGGGATGCCTGTTTGTTAGGTAACAGGTTAGCCCACTGGGCGGATAATGGGGGTTTCGACTGCTGGGTCGCGGACGTTCCCACTCACGACAAAGGTAACACCCTGGACCTGGTGTTCGCGTCCAATTTTGTCGGGGAGGCTGTGGTTGGTCCCGAGTTTGGCCGGGTCGGATTACCGCCCAGTGTAGGTGTCTGTGCACAACCCGTTCCACGTGCTTGTGGACAAGTGGCGTGAAGTCCGAGTATCCAGGGAGCGGTTTGTTAATTTCAGGGACGCGGTGGAAAAGGTAGTTGGCGCCCCGCCCCCTGTTGACACCTCCTAGCAGTTGGACTGCGCTGCCGACCCTTTTACCGAGGTGTTGTGCATCGCGGCAAGAGCTGTGGGGGCTGTCAAGGGGTCTGGAAGAGGCAGACGTGCAGTCTGGTGGACTGAAGACTGCGCCGCCGCCAAAACGGCGTTGTGGGTGTCGCCTTAAGATCGCGCCGTTAGGTGCCGGTTTCAAGCCGTAGTGTGCAAAGCCAGGAGGCAGTTCTGGGCAGGGCAAGTCGATGCCGCCGTTACTGACACGGAAGCGTTTAGGCTCGCTTTCTGGTCCAAACCACGCCTACCGGAAATAAGAGACCTGTTACACTTCGAGGACGAAACGGCGGAGACTGACCTACAAAAACTAAACCTATTTCTCCGCGCCCATGTGCTCCGCGAGTCAGAAGTTACGGTACCCGACGAGCTGTTGGCGCAGGTACCTCCGTGCCCCGTGCATCCCACCAGGGCTCTGCCGGTGTAAGTTACGGATGGCGTCGCTAAACACTATTGCTTCTAGGTACTGGACTGAGCCCTAGGGAAGGACTGCCTCACTTCAAGGCTCCTTAAGGAAGTTTGGGATGTCGTTTCACTTTGGTTTTGCACTATTTACAGCGGGTTGCTGCGGTTGTTGCATTACCTGACAGCGTTCAAAGATGTAAGGGTGGTTTTTCTGGGAAAGCTAGGGAAGAGGGATTTTAGTTGGGCCGAGTCGTTCCGCCCGATATCCCTTTTGCCGGTACTTGGCAAGGGCCTGGAGAGGATTGTTGCCCGAGCTCTGTCATGTAGAGTTCTGGCCACGGGACTAGTCAATACCCAGCAGGTAGGTGCCGTGCTCAGGCGTTTGGCTGTAGACCTTGTCGCGGCGTTGTTGCATGACTGTGAAGCAGCTAGATATAAAGATCGATACGGAGCCCTCGTTACTATGGATGTTCGGGGAGGTTTTAATGTAGTACAGCACAACCGGCTTGTCAACCGTCTACGGTCGCAAGGGTGGGGCGAGTAGATCGTCACCTGGGTACACAGTTTCTGCGGTAACCGCATAGCGTTTGCAATTGGGGAAACAGGAGTGACTGAAAGGGTGGCGTTCCGGTGCGGACTGCCGCAAGGTTCCCCGTTCTTACCGGTGCTTTTCCTCCTTTTCCTGGTACCATTGTTTAACAAGAATAAGCGCACCCGCTTTGGATACGTCGACGACATCGCATTGTACCATAGCAGCCGGCATCCGACGCAGGCCGGGTTCTTCGCGGCAGACGATGCCAACCGGTGCATAAAGTGGCTCCGGGACAATGCGGTCCCTGTGGCCCTGGAAAAGACTGAGTTACTGCGCTTGGCCAATGGCAAGAAGCTGGACAGTACGACGCTCACGCTTATAGACCATCCTCGCCCACTCACGCCGGCCGCCTCGCTGCGGTATCTGGGGGTCTGGATAGACCCCGAGCTTAAGTTCAAAGTGCACACCCAGAAGGTGGCGGCCAGGGGGCAGCGCCTCGCACACTGCATGCGCAGGCTGAACAACACCGTTAAGGGCCATCCACCTGGACAGGCGGCCAAGGTTGCCAGGGCCTGCGGGGTGGCTACGGTTATGTACGACACGGAAGCTTGGTACCCTGGCACCCACCGCGCGAGTCCGTCCCTTAAAACCAAACGCGTCAGCACGTACGTGATAATGATGCTAGTCCTAAAAATATTACTCTCTCGGTTACGAATATATATATGCCCTTTTTTTAATCAGCTAAGTTAAGCTGACAAATTTAATAACAGTTTATAAAGTACGAGCTGCCTGGGATACTCAAAGCAGAGGGTAAAAAGATGGTGAAGCATAAGCAGCTAAGGAGGTTTGGCATAACAAACTGCTTTATTCACCTCAGAAAGCAGTTATGGAACGATTAGGTGGTATACGACAAACCAGCGACGAGAGTGGAATATGCCTATGTATGACATCTGCGCCGCCATAAACCACCATCTTCCGCATAGCCGACGCCTTGGGTGTAGATTCAACACCTGTAAGTTCTAGCCCACGCCACGCGGCGACGCTAGTAGTGAGCACACCTAGTCGAGCTTGTCGCGGCTGAAAAGCCCAGTGTAGTACTCCGCCTCGTGAGCCGGTCGTCCGACGCGCCAGAAATCGTGCTCAGGACGGTGGAAGAGCATCTTGGCGAGCCAGCCGAGGTAGTACATCCATGTGAGCGCCAGCGCGAGCGCCAGCTGTGCTCACCCGGGAGGGATCGAAGTACTATGTGCTAGACTGTATGACGTATCTGGCGCCAAACACTTTGTACATTGTAGGCAGTGGCACATGGTCATTCTGTCTCGAACAGCAAGTGGATATCGCGTGTCTCTTGGCCCGAAATTCGTATTTCGTCGTGAATTAGCGTAAAAACTCGGTCGTCACATTCCCACCCAGGCCGGCCCAGACAAGATTCTTCCAGCCCGGTTCAGAGGACGCCGTCCACATTGTCTGGTTCACCTCGCCGCCTCTCCCTACCACAAACACGCCAACCTTGTCAGTGCCAGTAGACGCGATCGTGACATTAACCAGCAACGGCGCGCTGGTCCCTAGCACGCCCAGGTCCTCCCAGTCGTTCACCCACTCCAACCCCCGAAGGGCCCGATGCTGGAGCGTGCCGCTCGTGCCCAGCGCCACGATGTCGATCCTCCTTCCGCCTGTCACGGCCGCCGAAGGCACGCTGGCAAAACTACCCCCCAGGTTCTCAAGCGTCGTAAACCCCCCAGCCACAGTCCACACGAAGTGGTACATGGCCCTGTCCTCTCCAACACCAAAAAAATCGAACCTATCATTCCCGACACCCACTACCAGCGGCTCGCCCTGAAACTTCCCGCCGCGGTTCACCGGCCGCGTCCATCCCGTGTCCTTACTCCACGTAGAATGCCGCACCGCCCCGTCCGCCTCACCATACACCACCACGTCATGCATGAAGTCATCCCGCCGACACACGACGCCGGGTCTCCCGCCCTTAATAACGGTGCTGAACTCGGCGCTACCCTGCCACGCCGTGTTCCGCCCTTGGCTCCAGAAAGAGTCCGGAGCCACGGCGCTAAAGTTGCCGAAATTGTGCGCCAGCCCCGTGACCGCCACGGTCCACAGGTCCGGCCGCGTGCCGTTGACAAGACACACGGCTATGGGCCCCGCTGCGGGCCCGCCGACGTCATCTCCGTCTCCAGACCCGCTTCCGGTCCGTTGCACCGTTTTCATGCGCACCGAGCGGCCGGGGTCCGACACGGCGAAGACGCCGACGCGCCGCGGGCTGTCGGCCGTGCCGGCGCCCCAGGCTAAGGCGGCGGGCTGGCTGGCGAAGGGCCCGTCGAAGAATGGGGCGAAGGTGGAGTACGAGGGAAGGACGTTGCCGGAGGAGGAGAGCGTCGTAGAGGTATGCCAGATGGCGCGGTTGACACCGCGGGCGAAAAGGTGCAGGGAGGGGGGGGTGGTCGCGTCGTCGGCCACTTCCACTGCGGCGGCGAGGATCTGGGGGCAGAGCGCGTCGCCGCAGGCGGTGGTGCGTTGGGTGGTGTTGGAGTTTGGTGGGGGGTCGAGGCTGCCGGGGGAGGAGTTCGAGGGCGATGACGGCGATGAGGAGGAGATGTTGGAGCTGATGATCCATGCTTTTAGCGACCGGACTAAGGAAGACGGGAGGGCGCTTCTCTTACCGAGTTCCTAACACGCCACCCAGGACGGCAGCGACGACAATTAGTATGGCGAGCATGATTATCCATCGCTTCCGTCTCCACCAAGGTCGGTGGGATGGTGAGAGATCTGGCGATAGCGATGATGCCGCCCGCTCGGGTATGCTGGAGACAGCTACCTCGGGCGCGCTATGTTCTCCGGGCTTGAGCGCCGGCGGCAGCGCGTACGCGTAGGCACCCTCTTGCTTCCAGCTGAGCGGCCCCGAGACCACTTCGGGAAATTTGCCCCCCTCTACCGGCACGACTTGCAGCCCCGAGTGATCCGGGTGCCCCGTGCCGACGCCGGCACCGTTGTGTCTTTGCTCCATCGCTGGTCGCTGGAGTGAATCCTTGTTCAGCGGGGTGACCTCGATTGAGAATCGGGGAAGAAACGGGCGCGCGCAACGGCCTTTTCCCATGGGGAAATTGAAGGGGTAAAGGGTTTCATCGAACGGCGCCCGCATGCACAGGCACAGCCAGGAACACGGCCCTTTGGTGTTAGCCGGCACATCTTAATAGCGGCTCGTAATGAACTAAAGCCGAACTCTTGCAGCAAGTTGTGTCGAGGGAAGGGAGCCCCCGCAAAATATTTTACCCGATGTTGAACAGGATGGGTGCCTCAGGCAGTTATTCGCACCTTCGATTGGTGGCCACAGGCCGATAGAACAACGGTGACTTCTTAGGCAGCCGCGCAAATTAATTCGACCAAGCATCCTTACAACCATTTCTTCACCGAGAATGGAACAACCCATACTCTCATCAGCCCTCACTGGCTAAAATCTCGCCAAGCCCAAGTCGACGGCCTGAAAATCTTCGCACAGCGTGCTCCGGATCTAAAGAACAATGCTTTTCCTTAAGATAGCTACTTCTAGAGGTGTCACCACAATCGATAATCCGCATCGTAACTTTTTCGCTCCCCCCCGCAAGCCCGGAGACCGGACGCCTCCCACCATGCCAACCTCAGCGACAAAGAAGACAAGCTCGTCAACGGGCAGGCCAGCGTAACGATAGTTGTCCACTTGAAACCACGTCTCTATGCTCGGTCAAAACATACTCGGTCAACCTCCCCCCTCTCGGCGGGGAGTTTCAAAGACAAGCCGCCACCGATGATCTTCACCGACGGGGTACGCTCTCACATCTAGAGCCGCAACTTCACCGTCTGCATCTGCACTCGTAATTGCCACGATAGCAACGATGCTCATGTCAGAGGAGGAAGCCAGCTTAGACGTTTCAGCGGATCCATACCGTCTCACGTATCGGTCACGCGCCTGCGCGCGAGCCTCTTCCTCTAGCGCAGGGACGATTGCTTCCATGGCCGCATCTAAGAGCCACTGGGCAGCCGTCTGGCTCGAGTCGTCCCCAGCTGCGTCTACTGTGATGCCGACCTTGTACTCGGGCACTAGGTCCACGTAGGCGGCGTAGCCCGGGAGGCTGCCCGACTTGGTGTACACGTCGATCGGCCGTGGCTGCGGCGCCAGATGGGTGAGGCGGAAGATCTCCCACGGCATCCCGATAGCGCCGTGGAGCGAAGAGAGAAACACGGAGGACTTCAGCCAGAGGCGGGTCTGCACTGGGGAAGCTGTTGATATGGCGATTCATGGCGAGCGTCTGATTTGTTTCTGGTCAGTCTTGGCCGATCGAATTAGACTTTCGATTGCATGCTCTACCGAGGGTAGCCGAAGCGAAGCTAGTTATGTTCGCCAAGTTCGCCGCCGATTTTGACCCAAAGCTCACCTCGACATACAAATGGCAGAAAGACACTTGTTCGACAAAACTGACAGGATGAGTGCCATTCTGTCTGCGTTAGAAGCGCTCCTCGGCTGCTTTGTGCGTCTTGCCACCGTCGCTGCAGAATGTCCCCAAGCTTGGTACTAATGAGAGTAAAAATCCCTTACCAACGCTAGCTACCGCATCCAATCCCACGTAAGGATACCTGATGCCATTGGCTTCTTCAGCAAGCCTGGCCTTCACCTGTACCAGTTTGGCGAAGGGGCGCAGTTCCTGATCCTCGTCTTCGGTCTTGTCGCCTTTGTGGATAGCGAAGTCCGCATCCGATGCCGGCTCCACGAGTCCACGGTCCTACAGGAGGAAGGAATGGGCTGTAACTGGATCCGCCAAAAGGGGAACGGCAGGTTCCTAGCCCTCGCTGTCGCGACTCCTTACCTCGTTTGTCTGACAGTAGGTCCCTCATCTTTACGGATCCTTTTCGCAAAAGACCGACAGTCTGCTAACCGTGCTGCTAGTTACGGGCTGCATTTTTACTGGGCCACCCTGACAATCCACTTAGCTAATAACGTGAGGTCTCTGGTGTTCTGCCTAAGTACTTGTCTTTGAGATGATGCTGTACACCAGCACACGCATATGCTCTGATGGCCGTATTCGTGCCTGCTATAGCTCTCATCCCCCCTGTTATCGCAGGCCTACGTTAGGATGTGGTTCCTTTCGTGGTGGGGCTTGCTAGGCGGGCACTCACACCCAAATTACTATTCATCCGAAGTTTAATGCCATCACTCAGAGCACGGCTAGCTCATCCAGAAAAAAGGGGTTTCAACCACTTAATTGAATTGCTTCTCCTCGGCCCTCTGGCTTCGCTAGAGGGCCTCTATTATAGTTTTGAATGGTAGCTATGGCCAGCCGAGTTGACGTAGTCAGCTCAGCTTCCATGGGCCTCTTTTCAGCTCGCCTGGCCACCCCTACTTTCTGACAGTAATTGAGGATAGTTGTCGTTTGTCATGAAGCGACGCCAGCAATTTTAATATACTATGGTAAACTATGGAAAGGGACGGAGAAATGTCCTTAATTCCAGTTTGCTTTTAATTTGAAGCCTTGAGTATCGTATTAATCTCTCTCAGAATTATTCCCTTGTCACATATTAGGAATTATTTCTGTTAGAATAGAGAGCTACCGTGCCTTGTAACCACGGGGCATCTGCTCTGAAAGCTCCCCGTGGTCCTCCATATTTGATGAACGTCGTGATATTTTTATTAGAGGAAGATATAAGTAACAAAACTAGTTAAGTCAGAGCACCGACTTTTGGAACACCCCTGCCTTTGGAACGGGGTTTGTCAGCAAAGACTTGCCACTCGCCACTAAACTTATCTATTTAAATCGCTAACAACTCAATCAATTCTTCTCCAATTCTTTTGCTGTCTCTTTCATTAGATTTAGAATTAAATGATGAAGCGATATACCGACTTAGATTTACGTAATGCCCTGGCAGAGTTTGCAGAAACTGGCTTACTCTGTAACTCTGCTGAAAACCATGGCGTACCCCTTACCACTCTCTTTAATCGAGTTCGCGGCTCCGGGCCAGCTAACAAGTCCCAAATCATTAAGTAAAAGCTCTTTACAGCTATGGAAGAACGTTTAACCGAATAGATTCTATTCTAGGGGTCGCTTGGTTACCCTCTAACCCACGCGCAAATCCGAAGACTGGCCAGAAGAATGCTCGGAGACGACGAGAGCCTTGGAAAACGCTGGACCGGCCGGTTTTTGGCCAGAAATCTATCAATTTCCACTATTAGACCTTGAAGAATCCACGGAAACCGTGCTGATCGAGCCTGTAAGGCCGTTATTCGGCCCTGGTTTGAGTATTTAAAACTCCCCGGTGTGGAGGCTATTCCGGCTCACCATAGGTATAATATGGATGAAACTGGTATTGTTTTTAGTATTGGAGATAACGGCCTGGTTATTGGTTTTAAGGAACGAAAGAAATTCCAGAAAAGAAAGAAAGGAGATCGAATTTGGACCTTAATTATCGAGTGTATCTCCGCTAACGGCCGGTATTTAAACCTAGTTGTTATTTTTAAAGGTGGAAACCTTTAATAACAGTGGTATCTATACGATTTACGGCCATTTAAGGGTTAGAAGTGGAAAACCATTAAAAACGGCTAGTCTGACGATAATACTGCCGTTACTTGGCTCTGTAATATCTTTCTTCTAGAGACTTAGCCAGCTAACCCCTTAGAGAAGCGCCTCCTTATTTTAGATGGCCATGGCAGTCATACCACTAAAGAATTCATGTGGCTGGCATTTAGTAATAACGTACAGTTATTATTTCTGCCAGCCTACACCTCCCACGTTCTCCAGCCCCTGGATTTATCGGTTTTCAGCCCCTTAAAAGCTAAATACAGAGTTAGGCATAACGAGGTTATTTCTAGCTTCGACGAAGGCATTGTTGCTGAAAAGAGGGCCTTTTTAGAATACTACCGGCAAGCCAGGGTCCATAGAATGACTGAATTTAATATTAAAGCCGGTTAGAAAGCTACAGGCCTTTAGCCGGTTAGCTTTAGGAAGCCCCTAAGTAACGGCCTCGTTATTAAGAATTCTAATGGCGACGTGGGTTAGGTGACCTCTATAATTTCTGTAGGCCTTTAAGAGGCTTATAACTCTATTGTGGGGTAAGAATTTAGAGGACCGGCCTGTATGGTTTACCCTTAAAAAGCTAAAAGATTTCCGTCTGTAAGGGCAGGTTTTTCTAGCCGGTCAGAAACGGACCGCCAGCGACCGGCTTTTTATACGTAAGGCCGTAAAAGCCTTTGATAACGTAAATTTTCAGCTGGCAAATACGGTACATTAACTAGAGACTGCAGAAAAAAGCCTGGAACGCACAAGAGGCCGAAAGAGAAGGAGGGTCTAAGTCGACCCTAACACGCAGTTTGCTGGAATTGAGGAGGTTCGTGCCTTACAGAGAGAGGCTGGCAGGGAGGATCTGAGTGATTCTGAAAGAGAAGAATTAGGCGATTCTGATACTGAAGACTATATTATCGTAGCTATCTAATTGAAGAAGTTATAGGCAATTAAACTTGGTGGTGTTATGCGAGGTCCGACGCACGGGCTGTTCCAAAGGCAGGGGTGTTCCAAAAGTCCCCCACCTGACTTAGAAGCGAATCGCAAGACGATAATTCCCTTCCCTGGCTAGTGACATTAGTTGGGCTTAACGATGGCGCGTTTGTTGTTGAAGCCTTAGTTAGTCTAGGTACTCCTGCCAAGAAAGTACTTGAGGGCGTTCCGATCCCATTCTACAAGACCCAGGAACATCCCTAAAGATGGGCTTCATTTTACACAGTTAGAGAAAAATGATCACGTTGGGACGCGTACCAGCAGATAGAACACAGTTCCATCTAGGGTCGTGATGTTGACACAGTCGCAGGCGCACTGTGCATTCCCAGCGGTTGGGGAGTCCTCGTAGAAGCTCGGCCACACGTTGGTGCCGGCGTTTGGGAAAAAAATGTTCTGTGCGGCACTGCACTCTCCTGGCTGGGGTCGTGCTGGCTTGTCCTGGCGCAGACTGGGCACCGAGATACCAAACCGTACATCGACTAGGCGGAGCTGATGTTGGATGACGAGATCGGAGAAGCGCATGAGGCGGGACGGCGTGGCCAAGAAAAAGGCAGGCCTGCGCAGGGGGGATGAATCCATCGGGATTTCGACCATCAAGGGGGGGCCACTAGGAAAAAGTTAGAGCGTCGCAGAAAGAAAAGCGATCTCACGCCATGTAAGCGTTTGTGCGGTAATTGTAGTAGATCTCGTACATACGGGCGCTATTTCTATGCTTTACCAACCACCTCCACAAACAAAGATAAACTCGCATCTACCTATTGGTAAAAAGCGTCTAGCAGTCATCTAACGTATATATTTGTTAAAACAGGTGACCTAACAGGCCTATAAAGATAGCATCTGTACAAGCAGCTACAGGGCTTGAGGTCTTGTAGCAGTGGTAGCGGAAGTAATGGATACGATGACAGAGCTTGGTAACTTGCCAAAGGAAGCGTGAGATATAAAGGGCTATGCCTTATAGGATAGAGGCTCACAGTGTACTTTACACTGAATAACGGAGGTTATATTAGGTGTTGCCTGAGGAGAAGGGAAACTCTCTAAAAAGGAGTGAGAAGAGAGGTTCCTGTCGTTACGGGAGGCTCTTCCAGAGTTTTCCACAGCTAAGGGGCTCCGAAGGAGCTTAGAGGGTAACTAAAACTACAAAAGGAAAAGTACTTGAATAGTGGAGTGATTCTAAAGGTTTTAGTAAAGTTAGTGAAATTCCGGTTCTAATGATAAGGAGGCAGTAGGCCTAGTAAGTAAACTGTAATAGCTAATTTTAAGGCTAGCCTATATAATGTAATACCTACACCAACGGTAACAGGCCCCTTAGCACCACCCTGAGTTCCTAGCGTAGGGAGTGGCGTAGTAGTGGTAGGTGAGGGCGAGGGTGCGGAGGTGAGGAAGGACGGAGGGTGTGCCACTGGTGGGGTTTGAGGTGAGGCGGCGGTAGATGGCTGTGAGGAAGAGGGGGCGCCATTCGTTGTTTAAGGCGAGCTGGAGGTGTGTAAGGTTAGTGGTGATGGAGTCGAGGAGGCGGATGTCGTTTGCAGAAAGGGGGTCATCGCAGTCTACGTCGGACACGTTGATGCTTTTGAGGCGCTGGGCCAGGTCAGGGCGCAGACTGAGAGCGTGGATGAGCTGCAGGAGTTGGGTAGGTGAGGGGTCGTCTATGAAAGCGGCGAAGACGAGAGGTTGGATGATATCTCGGAGCCGCTTGCATGTCCGCGAGAGGCGTGAAATATCGACAGGGGGTCACAAGGTTGCCATGGCTGCTTCTGCCTGTTGGTTGCGCTGCAATAAATAAATTGCGAAATTGTGCAGATTAACCCCTCATTCTGCCTAACTTACATTGATCGTCCGGCCTAAACGCCAACCCCAGATTCACGGGTTGCCGAGTGTCTGCACCACTGTGCCGTGACAGCTCATCCATGAGTGCTATCACTATTCTGATACTCATTTTCCCGCCTGGACCTTCATCTCGGTGAATTACATGACAGCAGCGGCTCATCCCATTCAAAACAGGTCACTCGCTAAACGCGGCAATATTCAAGGGTCCCGTCCGTTCTCTCGCCGCCCTTAGGGACAGCCTAGAAGATATGCACTTCCCCTGTTCTGGCGCCTCTAAGACAAATCCCGCATAAGCCTTTCCGAGATTCACTCCGGCGACGTTCTCTAATGCAATGGAAGAAGGCTTAGAAAGGGGGGTATCAAATCATTTCTAGACGAGCGAAGCTAGAGGAGATGATATGGTGAGGTGTTGTTGGAGTATTTGGTTAAAAAGCCCGAGAAGCCGGTGAAGAGAGAGTTAGATTGGAGTAAGGAGGTTGAGGTTAGGGGGTATCCTTTCTAGGTTGTGTCTATTATACACCACACGAGGCGACCATCTTTTCTATCATGACCTGGTTTTCCCGGTGGGCTTTGAGGACTCGGTAGTGGGCCTTTGCGGCGGCTTTGTTGTCCGTGTCGTCCATGCCGTACTTTGTAACCCACTTTTGCACAGCTTCCAGGTCGGAAAAGGCCGCCGCGTTGTTCTTCACCGTCGAGTCGATGTCAACTTTGTAAATGACGATGGAGTTGTCGTGCGGCCACTTGGTCGTGATCATGTCCACCTTGGAAATCTTCCACTTCTGCCTAATGTCCTTGGCCATGGCCCCTTTTCCGTTGGTGCTGCCCTCCATGTCGCTTTGTCGCAGGACGAGGATTTCTTTCTGGCAGGTCTGGAGATCTTTGTAAAGGCCCTTGACGCTGTCGAGTTTGCCTTTCTTCTCTAGCTCGTCATGGGCTACATGCATGTCAATATCAGGAGTTTGGGGGAACCAAGGTAGGTCTTTCCAGGAAGAGCAACTCACCCTCCAGCAGGACTGTCCGCACCTTTTCCAGGGCTTCGTTCCAAAACTCGGATGCACCGGCAAAGACGCGGGTGAGTTGGACGGTGTGGCCCAGCTTCTTCCCTTCGGAGCCGTCGTCGCTGTAATCCACCCTCTTGGCCGTCTCGATTGGGTCTGGTCTGTCGAGATCGATGGCGACCTCGCCTGGCCTTTTGAAGAACTCGTCCGTTAGTTGGGCACCATCCAGGTACTTGGAGAACTCCTTGAAGTTGGCGCCGCCGTCTTTGTGCGACCCGGTGATGTCGGCCAGGCCAGGCATGATCTTTTTCTGGTCCTTGCCCCAGGCCGCAACAGCAAGGCGGTAGGTCGTGTACAGGGGGCCGACACGCTCAAAGCCACCAGTCAGCCCGGTTCCCAGTACGGCGGGGAGGAAGGAAAGGGTGGAAAGAATGCTGAAGAGCGCGCAGAACGCGCGTCGGAGGAGCATTGTGTCGGCAGAAGACCACCCAAGTGCAAACTGAACAGAAACCCACCTAGGCGAGAAGACCTAGGGAACCGCGCCAGCTGAGAATATATCATCCATCACCCACCCTGCGACTCCGCATCCAGGGACCCCGAACATACTACAAGAGTGTAATGTAGTAAAGAATCGGCCTCACGTCGGGCTAAGGGCTAAATGTGCCTCGTGTAATTGTGTTGGTCGGCGCTCTGATTTCTCCTGGATAGGCAGTGCGGTGCGGAATCGTGGGGTGGACCTGAAAGAACGTGAGCGCTTCCTGGAGTGACTTTGTGCGGCGTGCCATGGTAGACGCGACGAAGAGGCGCATGCAGCTCGGCTGTTGTAGCGGGTGTGCTGGCGGATTAGCCTAATTTCCAGGGCGTTTCAGTGCGACACAGCGATGCAAGGCACACCAAGGCACACCAAGGCACACGCAGCCTGGAAACTCACGGGTCCCTGTTTTTCTACCCTGGGAAGGAAGGGACATCTCAATTTGGGCCACCTCTGACTCCGCAACCAACCTGAGAGACTGCGCCAGCACCACAGCACCACAGTATCAGAAACCATCGACAATGACGACCGCGAGCGAGGGGTTGTCCAGGCGTCTGCGCCAAACCGACTTCTCCGAGGCCGACTGTCTTTCCGCCCTCCGCGGTGAGGCGCTGCCCGAGAATCTTGGGAACGACGTTGCGCGGCTCTGCTTGGTAGCAGGCATCCGGCAGCATCTAGCTTTTGCCAAGCACTCCGATGTCGAGGAGCTTTGCGCTTTGGCCGGACCGATGACATTCTCCCGCGCGCGCAATGCCCGTCTCATCATGAGCAACGAGATCCCGACACCGGAGCAGATGGACGGCGCATCCTCGTATCCATACTGCGTTTGGTATCCCGACTTGGCCCACGAAGACACATATCGAAAGCTTGTCGCCGCCTTTCCCGACATGCGGTACCAGGTTGGCCGCGCCTGTGCCGTTGCCGGTTATGTGGATCTGTACCTCGAACTCGGCCTGCTTCCCGACGTGAGCATCGCTGAAGAAGCCCGGGAGGCCGGCCGCGCTAGCTGCCAAGGATCCCTCCACATCTTCAACCACATCATGGCCGCCCCTGTCCGCTACAGCGTCATGAACGACTATGAGCTGACGGTGGAGCTCCAAACGCCAAAGCCAGGTGCATTTCTGAACGCCGATACCGCCGTCTGTGCCAGGCTGGAGGGACGTAAGGCCTTCAACAAAGCCTTCGGTCCCTGGCGATACTTTAACATCACTGAGGACTGGGGCATTGCCGAGACATCCACTAAAATCGAAACTGTAATGCTTAGCGACGACGAGTCTGCCATCCTTGGTGTCCCTTTGCCGTTTGACCTGCCAACAATTCACAAAGACCTTCTTGTCTTGGCAGCCGCTGCAGAGGGTAACGTCGATCGCTACGTCCGCCTTCGCCGACCGCACGGGAGCGTAGCAGGCGAGCTTCACTGCTTGGTGTCTGGTATCTACAAAAGCACGGCCATGGCCCTCTGGCTTGAGTGCAACCCCGACGTGATGCGCATAGTAGCCGCGGCCTGGGACGAAGATGAAATATCTGCGCTTCGACGTGCCATCTATGCCCGCCACGTCATGAATAACGACACGTCTCGTCTTCTCAAGACGGATCCTCGGGTCCCGGACGAGGAGCTGCCCTACTGGATTTGGTACCCGACCTTGCCGTCGCCGTACACCCTGGTCAAAATCGCCGAGGCCAGGCCCGCCATGCGACAGCAGTGCGTCCGGGCGTGCATGGCAGGGGGCCACCGCTGGGCTTACAACCGCATCATGAACATGCCGGACCAGCTAAGTGCTTCCGGTAATAATGACGAGGAGCCGCCTATCCCCCTTGCAGCAGATCCAGTGATGATCTATCAAGCAAAGTTGAGTCTCGGCCGCGATTTCTACCTACAAGACATGAAGCGACGCCGGGAAGAAGCAGGCCTCGAGCTAGGCAGGATTCGCCACGCAGAAAAGTGGAAATGCCGAAACCCCTGGACGGATCAAGACACCAGCTCCACCGTGTTGCAAGGCTTCCTCAGGGATTCGTCCTCCGAGATTGCGGCTCTCGATCAGTTTCGGGGCTTCTTTGAAGAGACGCTAGCAAGTGCGGAAATGGGTGGCATCCGCTTCTATCTGAGCAGTCCGCTGGAGATGAGGGAGCAAGCTAGGGCAAGTGGTGGGAGCCTGGTGGTTCAGGATAATGTCGATTTTGTTACGAACCCGGAGGCGCTGCCTTTGGAGTCTGGATCTAGAGATTAGCGCAGGTATTTAAAATATCCTAGTTGTTATTCGGTGCAGTGTTCCACCTGCGCTCTCCAAGCCCTTCTTTGACCCCCCTCGAGCTTTTTTATTACATCAGAGGCCATTTCAATACACCTCGGGCTCTTTTCAATGACTTCAACGTTAGTGTACAGTTCGAAAAAAGATTCTCTCGAGCCCCTTGTGAGGAACTGCAGCTAACTGACATTCCAACCTCAACGATCGGGCCGATGTACCAGCGATAGGAATTAACGGGAAATAAGACATCTTGTTGGCTCTAAGTGCAGTGGCTGTGGTAACACGGAAGCACGGGTTAATATAAAATGAACCGACATTGTTTTAAGCGCTCTGCCGTGCGATTGACAAATGCGTGGCGGCACTGGGGCTACATGGTCCATCTCGCGGTGCCTTGCCATAGAGCCGCCGCGGGTGTTACGTAGTAGGCGCTGTGCCGCACGCCAAACATCAACCGAAAGGCTCCCCAACAAGGGATCTGTCGCGCCATGGCAGGGCGGACTAAGCGGCGTAGGCTCTATAGCATCTGTGCCACATGAAATTTCCTCCATGTGGCACAGATGCTCGGCGCTGTTTAAAAATCTAGAACTGCGCCAGCTCAGTCCGTAAATGTTAGAGGAAGTAATGGCACTTTGCAATTTAAGGGTCAAACCCTGCCAGTGAAGCGAGGCGGATTCGGGCGGGAGCATGATGGGCTCATTTACACTTAGTACAACTGTGTACAAAGAATTGAGGCGAGTATACTTGTTGTCAGTGGGGAAGGCATGCGCAGCCCAAAATTGGCGGGAAAGGACTTCTCAAGATGAGATAAAACTCGTAGACCAGCTGCCATCTATCCTGTAAGAAAGACACTTTGTATGTGCCCAGCTCTCAACCAGAAATTATGACAAGGGCCGTGGCGTTTGCAGCCCTTGCGGGCTCTGCGCTGCTTCAACCAGTGGCTGCTCTGATTCGGGGGCGCACACCCGAAGACTCGGTGGTCCTCCACAATGTCCAACTTCAAGCCTGTCCGCTGTCGTGCGACTACTCCGGAGCCGACCCGGAAACATGGACAACATACCACAACTACGACGACATGGCCGGGTGTCACCACACGATTCTCTTTACCCTTAACGTGCACGCCAAATCAGACACACGGATTAAGGCCTGCTCGACGACCCGCGGCGGCCCGCACATGCAGGCTGGTGCCTTTTACGGTCTTCTCCAAAACAACATCACGGACTCGCCGTCGCCAGAGATCATTTCCAAGGTCATTCTAGCGAGTTCGAGTTCTGAGCCCGAGTCTAATGTGGACGGGGAGGCCAGTGGTTCCGGGTCTTGCGGTCTCACACGGCGAGAAATCAGCGTCGAGGTGCAGAGCAGATGGTCAACTGGCGACAAAGGCACCACCACGCCCGAGAAGCTCTCGCGCACACTGTCGCAACTCGAGACCTACATCCGCAACATGGCTGGCTGCGGTGCATCCCTCATGCTAGCCCGCACCGATGATAGTGTCGTGGGCGCATTTGTTGGCGGTGACCTCGCCAAGCAGGACGCTGCTGACCTTGTAAGCGCGGCCGCCAAGTCGATGGGGACATTCCGTCAGTATGCTACGCAGGCCTGCCGCGCTCCCGGGTCGACGGAACCCGTATTCGACACACGCTTCGGACTCTTTGCCGATCTGGCAGGCAACGCATCGTCGGTGCAAGCGATGATGTCGAGCTACCTTCACTTATTGGATGGCAAGTGCGTCGACTTTGCTGAGCTGGAGAGCAAGGCCGCACCTGCCATGACGAAAGTGGCCATGCTCGCGTCATCTTTCACCAGTGCAAGTGCAAGCAACGCAACTTCCTCAAATGGGACGCTTTCGACCACACACGCGTCCAAGCGAGGCCAGGGCTTGCTGCAACCCCGAGCGTACTGCCGCGACATCCAGGTTTTGTCGGGAGACTCGTGTGGCAAACTGGCCGAGAAGTGCGGCATTTCCGGCGACGACTTCATGAAGTACAACACCAAAGCCAACCTATGCGCCGGGCTTATGCCGAAACAGTATGTGTGTTGTTCTTCCGGCGACCTCCAGGATCACCGACCGCAGGCCAACCCGGATGGCACCTGCCAGACGTACACGGTGAAGCCCGGCGACGGATGCTGGATGATTGCTGATAACCTCGGCATCGACGTGGCGCGCCTCGAGGAGGTCAACAAGAAGACGTTTGGATTCGCCGGCTGCGACTACCTGCAGAAGAATCAGGTCATTTGCATCAGCCCCGGCGACCCGCCCATGCCTGCCCAAGACACCTCGGCCGTGTGCGGCCCTTGGGTCCTCGGCACCAAGCGCCCGTCCAACTACAGCGACGTCGCCAACCTTAACCCGTGTCCGATCAACGCATGTTGCGATGCCTGGGCGCAATGCGGCACCACCGCCGAGTTTTGCACTAGTAGTGAGATCAACGGGCGCGTCGGCACCGCCAAGCCCGGCACCAATGGCTGCATTTCTAACTGCGGCACCGGCATCACGGGAAACTGGGAGAAGCCCAAGTCGTTTGCCCGCGTCGGCTACTTTGAAGGCTTTAATAAGGACCGTCCGTGCATGCACATGGACATAGAACAGTTCGACACCAAGACTTTCACCCACATCCACTTTGCCTTTGCTACTATCTCCAACGACTATCAGGTGCTGCTGCCGGGTAAAACCAAAGAGCAATTCGAGAAGATGGTTAAGATGGACGCTAAGGGCACTAAGAAGATCCTAAGCTTCGGCGGCTGGTCTTTCAGCACCGATTACGACACGGCCCCTATCTTCGCCCGTAGCGTCTCACCAGCGAACCGCGTGCGCTTCGCTGAGAGCGTGGTCAAATTCCTGGAAGATAACAAACTCGACGGCCTCGACTTCGACTGGGAGTACCCTGGCGCTACTGACATACCCAATTCGGTGCCTGGAAGCCCTGATGACGGCAAAAGCTACCTCGAGTTCCTTAAGATGGTCAAGCGCCGGCTGCCATCGGGCAAGACGCTGTCTATTGCCCTGCCAGCCAGCTACTGGTATCTGAAGGGCTTCCCTGTCGCCGAGATGGCCAAGGTCTGCGATTACTTTATCTATGTAAGTTTACCGCCTTCCTATGATTTGCTTCATTAGCACTAACAGAGCAACCCTCAGATGACGTATGATCTCCACGGCCAGTGGGATTACTCAAGCAAGTGGGCAAACCCAGGATGCCCGCCGGAGGACTGTCCGGGCTGTCCGCAGGGCGGCTGCCCGGGTTGCGCCCTCGGCAACTGCCTGCGCAGCCATATCAACATGACGGAGACTCGAGACGCTCTTGCCATGGTGACAAAGGCCGGTGTCAAGGCCAACCAGATCATGGTCGGTGTTGCTAGCTACGGCCGCAGCTTCAAGATGAAGGACCCCCGGTGCAGCGGCCCTACGTGCAAGTTCACCGGCAGCTTCAATATCAGCCACGCCGAGCCCGGCGTCTGCACCGACACGTCAGGCTACATCTCCGAAGCTGAGATTCGCAGGATCATCCGACAGGACGAGGCTGAAGGCACCGGCGCCGTCAAGACTTTCTTCGACAGCAGCAGCCAGTCGGACCTGATGACATGGGGCGACGGCAACTGGGTCGCCTGGATGGACGGGCCTACCAAGGCCAACCGCATCGAATGGGTACAGGGCCTCAGCTTCGGCGGCACCACCGACTGGGCTGTTGACCTGCAGTACTTCCACGAACCCGTAGCTGGCGATACGTCGCAGGGCGAGCTCGTCGTCGGGACCCCCGGTGGTTGTCCGCTCGAGTTCAACGATCTGGGGCACGTCTCTCAGTATGCCAGCGCCGGTCTGATCCCATCGTGGTGCCGCGCTACTTACGTCATCGGCGCCTTGGGGAAGCTGCTCGGTAGCACGCTTTCCGGGTACCAGAATGCCAAGAGTGACTACGACGGTAAGTTCGGCCGGTACGCGGACTATGTTAAGGATCTCGTTGAACCCACACTCGAACGCTGGATGAACAACTGGGAAACGGATGCCTCGAGCAAGAAGGGCTTCGGAAACAAGTACTTTGACTGTAAGATGAAGTACGAGGAGTACGACAAGAACTGGGCGTACCAAGGGCCCTGCCCCGTTCCCAAGGACCTCATGAAAAATGCGCTTGGTGCGGACCCTGAGCACGGCTACGTCAATTGGATCATCGAGTACACCCTACGGGACAAGCGGGGGTACGAAGACGCGCTCCTGGGTGACCTCGGCATGGACCCCAGCTGGGTCAAGTGGGGCCAGAGGGACGACTACCCGGAGTGCTACAGCGAAGACCTGAGCCTCTGCTCCATCACCCGCCACCACTGGCTGCGCGGCAACTACCCTCGCAGAGCCGACAATATCAAGGTCCCCGACCCTAAGGAGATCTGGGATAAGGCCCTCCCAGAGATGGACAAGCTACGCGGCAAGCTCGCCGCCGGCATGATGTCCGTCGGGATGGGGCTCTACGACTCCAACTTCAACGAGGACGATGCTGCCATTGCCTTGGCCGTGCCCATCCAGATGCTCGCTCAGGCTGCGCAACACATGTCCGAAGTCAAGGACATCAGCAACCAGATCGAGGAGCGGGAAAAGAAGCAGCGCATCCTTCTCATCGTCAGCATTATCCTGATGGTTATCCCATTTGTCGGCGAGGTCGGTGCCGCTCTGGCAGGTCTTGGAGCTGTGGCGCGCTTCGCATTCGTGGCAGGGGAGATTGCCAACGGAGCGTTTTCCATTTATGAGATTATCGATGACCCGTCGTCAGCTCCGTACGCTATCATGGGCATGCTCCTCGGTGCGGCGGGGAGGGGGAAGAGAGCGGAGGAAGCCTTTGAGGAGTCTGCCAAGGCTAGGAGGCTGATGAATAGTGTGCATGTCAGTGGGATGGGAAAAAGATTCAAGGAGATTGATGACCAGGTGCAGATGGTTATCAAGTCTTGTGGGCGGAGGTAAATGAGAGAAGGTTGAGTGGAAGCTGACGGGTGTAATAAATTATACCTAGACTAGTATGTATCTTGCTTTTTCACTGATAGGACAGTGGGGGTAGTTCGCCTGAGGATAAGCAGGGGAATCAAAAATTCAAAGTTCCCGTTGTCTTGTTTTTGCGAGGTAACTTATCGCTCGAGGAAGATTTAAATGTCCTATATATTCTTCTCATTCACCATCGTGAGCCATAGGTGGGCCACTGGCAACGTATGGTAACCACCGTAAAATAGAAGATAGCTCATGCAGGTGAAAGTTCCCGTCTTCTTTGCACTCACTACACTCGGTTTCCCAGTTCGCGCAGACGAGTTTTGGCAAAATCATCTCAGGCTAGCTAAGCAGTCTGACGCTGGTAGAGCGGCAAAGCCGGCGATCACCAGCGGCCTAATAAGCTGCCGCTTCCCTCTCTTCTACGACGACCTACGCCTCATATTTCGTGCCACCAACACGTACGCTTGTCAGCCTGGCCACGCTGCGCCTTTTCCGGATTAAGAATGTTCTTTAGGAGCCGCTCGAATAGGCAGGCATCCAATGAAACTGCGAAGTACTTGTTGGAATCACCATCATTCCCTTATCTTCATTCATGTCATCGTTATCGTTACACCATAGCTCCTTGTCGTCCCACACTGTTCCATTAGTGAAAGATTTTTGGTTGCGGCGGGCATGGGTGCGACAGAAATCCAAGGTTCAAGTAATGGTCGTGGACTAGTAGTACTAATACTGCGTTGGCTGCAACAGCCTAGTTGTCTGAGACGAATCTGGGCTCACAAAAGTGGATCCGAATACGCACAGTCATCGATCGTGACAAAGCTGCGCTTGTTTTGACATGCGTTTTCAGCTGCGAGAAGGACCAAAATAAAATCCGATTCGTCAATAACACCGCCAAGGAAAATTTGTCAGGGGCACTTTGACAGGTTCTCGGTGAGGCAACGCCAACTCATTCTGTAGAAAGTGGACTCGCGGGCTGAATGCATGTGTCACGGCCTAGTCATGAGGGAACAGGCGGACTCACAGCGGAATACATCAAGATGGAGACTACGTTCTCCTAACCACAGCTTCGATCAAACTTAGGGTAAATCAAGAATACTTCACGTCCCTCTTCGGCTTCACCTTTCCCCTAAGCTGCCACCCATCCCCCTTCTTGTCATCAAAAACCACCAACTCCAACCTCGGCTCTTCCTCAGTATTCCTCACAGAAGCCATATACGCCCACGTCCTCCACGTCCTCACCCCTGCGCCCGCATTCCTCAGCACCTCCGACGGCGACGACCCCAGTCCCAGCACCACAAAGTCCGTCAGGTTCCCCCACGCACTGCTACTCCAAACCCCACCCGCAAACATAGCCACCAAGTGGCCCACAACTAGAAGCGCATGCAGGTACAGAAACGCAAATGCAAATTTGATGGTCGTCCCCTCAAACTTGTACCCAAACGCTACCTGCTCCACCTTCACCCGTGCCTGCAGCTGGTTCTGCACGAGATCCCTCGCCGGACCGGTGACGTTCTGCGCGAGATCATACTCAATCGCCCTTTTCCTGCTCCCGTCGTCTGGTCCGCGGTAGCATGCCTTCCCATTGGGAGAGACACACATGCTTGGGCCTGGTGGGAGGGCGCCGAAAACTCCGTGCGCGGCGGCCATGATGGCTGCTAGGAGGGAGGGCATGGTGTTGGTTGTTTGAGTGATGTGCGTGAACAGGGAGATGGAGTTGTTGGTGAGTCGAGGAAAGCCGCGGTCGGTAGGGACGAGTTCGAACGGGAATATGTCCAGGGTGTTGAGCCAGTTCGCATCCATACGGACGACCGAGTTCGAAGGAGGCGGGGGCTGGTTGAGGAGGTTGTTCAAGGGGGTGCGTAGCTCGCCGGCGGTGATGGGAGAGTTGGAGACCTGGTCGAAGTAGCGGATGGATGTGGGGGAGGCAGGAGCCCAGGATGCGACAAAGTAGACGATTTCCATGCGTTGGTCTACTTGTGTCGAAAGCTCTTTGGTTCCGACGCTGATGTAAGCGCCTGAGATGGGAAACGGGACTTGGTCTTGGATGTCGACAAATAGGAGGAAGCCGGTCGCCCAGTTCTGCCGTAGGAGTTGCGTTGCCAAGGTTTCTGTCATGCGAAACTGGAACCCCGGGAACAAGCCTGTGGCGAAGCAGTTGCTGTAGTTTTCTGTGAAGGGAGACGAGAAGTCCTCGGTTGGCTCATCCCAGCCAGCTGACATGAGGTATTCAAGGCTGATCTTGCTTGTCGTCACCATGCCGAAGCACGAGTGTGCCAGGATCTGCGGCTGTAAGGAGGGCTGTGTCTTGTTCCGAGCGCTCCAGTACAAACTGGATATGGTATCAGTTCCCGTCACGTTGGGGTTGTTTCTGATCATCTGCTGTACGCCAAAGAGCGTCGGCGTCGATATGCGCAGCGGACAAGTTGCCCGTGTCAGGCCAGAGCTAGACGAATTCAGGAGGCCCACCTCCTCACTATCGATCTGGAGGTTGTTGACTCGGAGACGAAGCTTCGCGCCGCCTACCGTAACGTTGAGGGGGTCTGGGTCCAGGGGGACAAAATCGTCGTTGTTGGCGCCCACCGCCACCGAGACGATGTCGGGAAACAGATCTTGGAAAAAGGACACGCAATGTCCCTGCATGTTGCCCAGAGATGGGCAGGTCCACGATGCCCCTAGTTCCGACGAGAAGGACAAGGGAAACTGGCGGTCCCCCGGCAATATCAGAGTGTCCGCCAGGTATGTGCCATCCCCGTCCGGGGGATCAATGAGGAAGTTTCTGTTGATGAGTCCTTGCATGACGGGGTGAGAGGCGGGAATGGGGAAGACAAGTCGCCGAGGGATCAAGAGGACGGCGGATAAGGGGCTAGCTGCGAGTGAGAGGAGGGCAATGATAAGCACCAGCCCGAAGGTTAGGAAGATGGATACGCTAGACAGCAATCTCCGCAACGCGCCGAGAAACTCCGGGCCAACGTAGTATAACGGGTTGTTCAGCTGGAAGGGGGTCGTGACCAGCCCCAGAGGAACTCCGTGGTCGGATTTGATTAACAAGTATCGTAGGCGGTGGAAGATTATGTTTGACAGCGACGCCACTATTAGGCACTCGTGGACCTTCGCCGGAAACTGCAGCACTGCCATCACTTCATCTGATGGTCCAGGATATGGCCAGGTCCACTGCTGAACGTACATCACGGTGAGGACGGTCGTGACGGCGAGCGGTGGCAAGTGATAGATGGCCCATGAGGCGACGGCATCGCGTTTTCGGCTGCTCGAAACGGCCTTGGGCTTCTCAAAAGTCCTTGAACGCTTCACATCCTCCACTGGTGTCGAATCGTCGCGGTCCCAAGTGGACTTCGGTGTGAAATCGTTTGCTGATTCGCTGACAACAATGTCAACCTTTTCCTCCCGTTTCATCCCACCAAGGCCCCGGAATTCGATTTGTCGTCTCCAACGGTTCATATCGATTTGATTGAGAGTAGTTGCTCGCTCGATGTTTACATCATGTCGCCGGTCCAGTCTTCGGCTCGATGGCGTCACGAGCTAGGAGCCAATTCAGGTTATAAGCTTCCAGAACTCCGATCGCGTACGTGATCTGTGCTGATTTTGTCCCATCGCACGGTAACGGGGGTGGCGGCAGATCCTGTGGATTATGCATCCGTGTTCTTGAGGCCTCGTGATTGGTCACGGCGATGCTGATCCCGGTGGCACGGCACTCGAAGTAGCCCAGCGCAATGTGCAATCCCCTTTGGGTGCACCCTTACGGCGCAAGAGAACCCTGGTACTTGGCCCCTCACGCAAAAAGACCGCGACAGTGAAACAGGTGAAACATGACCTCCCCTGTTCCTTCCCCTACCACGCACGCTTTCTCGACTCAGTTAGCAGTCAATCTAGGGCCAAAGGCATTTCCAAGGAATAGCTCACCAGGTTCGGATTGATTTGAGCGCAAACCCTTCCAATCGGCGACCGCGGAAACATGGAGCCCAGGCGTCGATCTACAGGATGCCAACCTAATTCTGACCGAGACTATGGTTGATGGTGTTTTTGCAAGCTGACCGGATCCCAGCTTCGATTTCGTGGTCATGGGGTGGTCTTCTATCTCATCAAATGTGATACTAAGGGTATATCTACGGCGGCCGTTTGGTGGCCGAATCAGCAGCTGAGCGCCACTTTACCGCAAAAACGCAGCCATACCCTTAGCAACCGGAAATATCCACCCCTCTTTACGTCTCTTCTTAAGGTTAGGATCATAAATGTGATTTTTTAGGTATTATTTAGGGATATATAAGCCACTTTAAAAGTTTATCAATCTTTACTAAAGGGATACTAGGGAATTAAGTAAGAATAGCAGTAATTAGTTTATAATAGACACTTATCTTTAATATTTAGGATAAAATTCCTGCCTTAATGGTATAAAGGGTTGATGGGTGTCACAGGACACCTGTGACGATCCCAATGTAGACTAGCGTGTCCCGATGTAGACTAGCGCCGTGTCATGTGACCTGGAGGGGTCACTCGCCCAGTTTATCTGGGGCCTCGCGATCCCCTCCATCCTTAACTGTTGGAAGCACTGCACTCTGGATTGCAACTGTGTGATTGTATTGCTTGTGTTGCCTCTCCTTCTGGCTTCTGGCTGGAAGCCAGAGGCTTCTTTATAGACTATTCTGCAGGATTCAGGCTTCGTCACTCTGGTGGCTGAGGCTCACTGGCGTACTGGCAGTGCCAGGTATCCAGTCAGCTCCGCTGACTAGATACCCAGGGCCTCTGAACCCCCTTCTTTCTGACACACCCCCTCAGATCCAACAGGGCTTGGGTCTGGACCTTATTATTGTTTTGGCTCTGTAACCCCTATTTGCTGAAGGAACCGTTGGTGGAGTGGAAAATTCAGGGCTTTAGTCAAGCCGTCGGCAGTCATACTGTTTGAAGGTGTGAATTCGATTTTTATCGTTTTGTTACTCACCTCCTGGCGAAGCCAATGGTTGTGAATATCCACATGCCGGAGTTTAGTCTGCAGAGTAGCTATTTCAGCCGTTACTAGTCGAATAGTTTGCTTGTTGTCACACTGGATAGTGATGTGGTGGTTGTCCAGTTGAATAGTTAATTCGGCAAGCAATCGGCTCACAAACAGGCCCTCTTTCGTGGCTTGTGCCAGGGCTAGAAGCTCGGCTTCTGTAGTGGACGTAGTGACGGTATCTTGCTTATTAGCTCTCCAGCCCACTAGGCCACCAAACAGCTTCATGGTGTAGGCTTATAAGCTTTTTCGATCGAGGGAGTTATCAGCAAAGGAGGCATCGCTAGCCACAACAAAGTCGTCTTCACCCCCTAACTGTAAGGCCAGGTTCCGAGTGTTGTGGAGGTAGTGGAGCACTTGATCGGCTGCTCTGTGGTGTTCTGGACCAGGATTGGTATTAAATCTAACTAGCCGTGAGGCTGCAAAGGCTATATCTGGCCTAGTAATCACTGCAGCGTATAGAATTAATCCAGTCTTTTGCTGGAAAGCCGTGACTGACTGAGGCTTAGCCTTCCCATCGTACGGTAATAATTCAACCGTAGCCATTGGAATCTTAGCCTTCGTGGTCGCCTGTGTGGTAGCTAGTGTGACAATCTTGTCAAAATAAGCCGTCTGGGAAAGCCAAATTAAGCCTTTAGTCCTATCTCTCCGAACCTCAATACCCAGGAACCACTGTAGGTTATTTCCACCGGTCAGTTAGTACTTTTGCCGCAGTTGTGATGCCAGTGCCTGGGCCGTAGCCGTATCCTTTTTACGGTAGCCGAAAACAATGTCATCAACGTAGAAGAAAACGAGGATACCGTTCCGAATCAGAATACAGGGCTCGTGTGGAATAACTTGGAATCCCAGAGCCTGTAAGGTAGTTATAAGTTCTTTTTGCCAGAGCAGTGGAGATTGCCGTAAGCCGTACAAGGCTTTATTTAACCGTAGAATCTTTCCAGGGCTCCAGTGGCCTATAGGCATTTGCATGTAGATGGTGTCTTGAAGGATTGCGTTAACAAAGGCGTTAACTGCATCGTACTGGACCAATTCAAGGTCAAACCGAGCCGCAATGGCTATAACTGTACGGAAAGATCTGGCTACAAGGGTAGCTGCGTAGGTTTCTTGCGCAGTTAGCTTTTGCTAATCACCTCTAACAACGATTCTAACCTTACACCCTTTAAAGGTGCCATCTAGGTTATATTTATAGGTGTAAACCCACATACAGTCTAAGATTTGGTGCTCTTGTTGCTTATCCACCTCGCTCCACGACTGCATCTGCGTGTGGCTTTGCAAGTGGTCCTTTTCAGCTTGTAGGAACTGAGGTCCGAAGGGGTGGTTCTTCAGTCGATGGTGTGATTTCGGCAGTAGAGGTAAATCTTAGCTGTGGAGCGACTGGAGGCCATTTAGCCATCTGGCCAGCCGTTGAATTGCAGCCTTTATAATAGTCTGGCCACTGTAGGTTTGTACTGGTTACAGTAGTCGTCCTGCAGTAAAGGAAGCCATCCAGGGTTCAAATTCCATAATGTTGGCTATGGCTTCGTAGCTGGTTTGTTGGATTGCTCCAGCCAGTAAGGCTGCTGCCGGTAAGAGAGAGGGTGTAAGATACGGCTCAAATCTAGAGCACGAATATGGAAATTCTTCCAGTTCTTCTCCAGCCTCTTCTCAAGCCTCTTCTTCAGCCTCCTCTTCAACTGAATAGACTTCTTCGTCTTCCTGTATTACAAAGGGTTATAAATAATCCAAATCTAGCTCTTCTAAAGCAGAGAGGGTTTGTTGTAATTCATCTAGCCGTACGTGCAAACAATCAGCTTTCAGAGCCTCAATATCACCACTGAAAAGCTCTTCTTCGTTAAAAATAACGTCTCTGGTGTTAATAATCTTATTAGCTAGTGGGTTCCAGATCCTGTAGATGTTTGTTAAACTGTAGCCAACCAGGTAACCGATCCAGGCCTTTAGATTTAAGCGCTGTAACCTATTACTCTTCGTTTAAGCTTCTGTCGTTAGGGCGAAGGCTTTACACCCGTAGGCTCGAAGGTGGGCTTAGTGTAGCTTCCGATTCTCAACAACAGAGCCGTCTCTGTGGGCAACATAAGTATAAAACCGGTCGTACAGAGCCTTCCAGTTATAATCGTATTTTGGTGTTCTGTTATACAGATACACTGCAGCTCTGGAGATTTCAAGCCACAATTCAGCTAGTAATTTTACTCCAGCTCGCATTAACCGGATTTTATCCTTAATCACACCCCCTAAGCGCTCAGCGCCTCCATTCTAGGCTTATATGTAAGGTGCTAAGGGCTCGAGTCGAATAAACCGTTAGTTAAAATAGGCTTTAAATACTGGTTTAGAGAGCTCATTGTCACACTCGACAACGGTAGGCTGTAGTTGGTATTGCTGTTACAAGGAGCCAAGGAGGTGGGTTATAGCTGTCGTAATAGCTTTAAAGGTTCTATCCTTAAGATAATAGTCCCAAGCTAGGCCAGACCACCTGTCTGTAATTAACAGGAGGCTCCTGTAGCCATTATAGCCTTCTTTAAAGTCGTAGAAGTCTATTGCAAGCCGTAATCCAGGGCCTTCGTTATGTTCTCTCGGCTTTCGTTGGATTTGCCGCTTAGCTTTCAATACACCACACGCATCACACTGAACAGTAGTGGGCCCTTTGATTCTAACCCCCTCTGTGGAGTGGACTAGGTGTTCCAGTGCCTGTGGACCAGGGTGGCCAAGCCGTTGGTGCCAGAGGTTGGCTACGGCTTTGTTTGGTCTTTTCTGGGTGTAAGTGTTAAATTTATTACACCGTGTGGTAAAGAACGCTGCGTTGGAGAGGGTTGCTGGTAAGTCTTCCAGAACGTACTAGTCGTATCGATCCGTAAGGTGGCAAATAATAGAATTGTTAGCTTTACGCACACAGTTGTTGCCAGGACTGTTATCCCACCAAAGGCCTTGTTTTCGTAACTGCCGTAGCGATACTAAGTTGCAAGCGAAGCCAGGGCAGTAGGCTACATTCCAAAGCCGAAGGAAGTGTTGTTTTCGTTGTTTTCGTGGCCACTGCCGTTATTCTGGCCCCCGGACCTGAATGTCGACATCGCCGTACCCCTGAATTTAGACTAGCTGTTCTCCAGCCCAGAGAAAGTCACCAAGGAGGGCTTTTCTGTAGTTATTAAATCTAAATATCTAGTTAAAAACATATATTATTGTTCCAGAATCGAGGATAGCAGAGTTCTTTAAGGGGTACTCAGCTGTGTGGAATGCTGCTCTTATAATAAGAAAGCTTCCAGGGCAACGGCCAACGTTACAGCCTAATCAGTTTGACTTTTTCAGCCTTTCCACTTCTTCTTAAAGTTCTAGATTTAAAAGGGCTTCTTTCACCCTCATCCGAACGTGCTCCCTTTCAACAAAGTCGTCTAGGGCTCGTTCCGGGAATGCATACCAGCATTTTTCCAGACGGTAGAACTGGCCACAACAGGAGCATGTGGAAATAGCTGTACCAGGTGCCTTCTTTAACCCATTCTTTAATTTCTTGCCTTCTAGAGGGTTAGCTAAGCCAGAAGATTTTTGCTTCTTTCTTTTGCCTTTGCTAGAGCCATCTCCAGAGCCACGCTGTCGTTTCTGGCCATTATTTTACTCCCCCCCATCGCTACCGGGTTCGATTTCGCTATCTGGAGCGTCCTCCTAATAGGCCTCATTGCCTTCTTTAGCTGCAAAAAAGGGGCCAAACGAGCCTTTTACTATCCGGCTGCCAACCGGTATGCGGGCTTTCGTTAATTGCCACACCTCTTCTCGAAAATCGTTAGCTACCGCACGGTAGTTCAGGGTTAACTGTGCTGTTATTGCTTTTAATAGCTTATAGGATGTAACCCAGTGGCCAAGAATTGGCTTCACTGCATCCAGGAAGTCGCAAAACCACGTTTTTGTAGTTAGGGCTTCGGGGACCCCTTTTCGTTAAGCCGTAACCATAGCTTACTCCCAGGAATCTAACCATTTAATCAGGTCTCTGGGAGCTCGAAGTAGTGGCTTTATAGCCACTCAGTAGGCTTCTCAGGCATTGTGTAAAGCCTCGTCGTCACTAATTCCAGCCTGTAATTTCAAGGCCTTATACCAGTGTGTGATAGGCTGTGTTAGATCACAGGAGGTAAGTTAAAGGTGTGGGCTAATGGTTTTCAGAATCCACTACTTCAGCCGTTCAACCCTTTCAGTTTGTTGAGTGTATTTCTTGTCGTTGGCTTGGTAAATCGTCCAATCCATCTGGTAGGTTCGGAATCCATCGGCTGTGAGATCTGCCGTAGTGATTAGTTGGTTGGTTTGGCCAGGCTCATCGTCGCCAGCCATTGATTCCGTACTGCCCCTGACTGTAACGGTAGACTGGCTAGGGGTCTTATGCTTGTGGTTTACAGGCTCTGGAGCCGAGGGTTCGTGGAGAAAAGGGGTCACCCCCTGAATTTGGCTTCATAGGCCTCCGGCTACGGCCTGGGCCTGGAACTGTAGGTTCCACGACTCCCAGTCTTCGGAACTGGTCAGAAAGACAGTCTTATCATTATTATTGTTATTCATTTTTATGGATTTTTGTGGTGGATTAAACCAGTTGGTCTAAAGTCCAGAAGTGCAAGTCGAAATTGCTTCTTGTTGGGGTTTGCTGACTAATCGGTGCGCAAGCGGTGCGATGAGCGATTGGCGCGTCGAGCGAATGAGACTCTTAATTGTTGGAAGCACTGCACTCTGGATTGCAACTGTGTGATTGTATTGCTTGTGTTGCCTCTCCTTCTGGCTTCTGGCTGGAAGCCAGAGGCTTCTTTATAGACTATTCTGCAGGATTCAGGCTTCGTCACTCTGGTGGCTGAGGCTCACTGGCGTACTGGCAGTGCCAGGTATCCAGTCAGCTCCACTAACTAGATACCCAGGGCCTCTGAACCCCCTTCTTTCTGACATTAACCTTATTGTAGAACCACAAACAATCAACTCCATACCTAAGGTCCGATTGGTGACCGTGATAATGGAAATGTGTTGTAATTTTCATTACTAAACACTATTAAAATCCTTTAATAAAGATAAAGAAAAGAGAGCGAAAGAAAGAAAAGACTTAAGCTTAATATACATAACGTTAATCTTAGTTTTGTAAAGGAAGGTTTTGAAAGCGTTATGAATAGTATGTGCGTTAGTATTAAAAATTTAGGAATAGCTTTAGGAGTTAGGCCTACACGCAGCCGAGGGTTACCGAGCTACACATGGGCTTAGCCCGTTATAAATAATGTGCACATTTTTTAATAGGCTAAATTCCTACTAGGTACGTACTTATTCTACCGGTAGAAAATATACTGGGCCTAACTCTCATTCCACTGTATTCTGTATCATTTCTGCCGGTAGAATATTTACGCCCACAAAGACCTAGTTCTTAACTCCAGGCCCAGATATTATCCCTTCTGCCATGGGCTACGTATCTTTTCTACCAGCAGAAAATTTACCCGGTATAAGGAGGCCCAGTTCTCGACCCCAAGCTCAGATCTTACTTCTGCTACCTCAGGCTTCGTACCTTTTCTGCCGGCAGAAATTTCAGTTATAGATTTCGCCCCTACACGGTCGGCACAAGTAAAGAGACTCTCACATTTTCTCCAATTTTTTATGAGACGAATCTTGAATAACCAGCACAAATTCGTATATCTTTTTCCTATACTCAAACCATTCGCAGATTACTCATCGAACAGCTCACATTACCATACACGAAACACCAAGCCCCAACTTGAAGAAGAAGAAGAAGAAGAAGAAGAAAACCCAGGGACAGCGAAACAATTACCCACTGTAATATTCAGCCAACGTCTTGATCGTCGGCAACCGCTCCTCGAACTTATAATTGTCGTTATCATGCAATGCAACGGCTAGCCCTGCAAGGTGGTTCCTCACAAGCCACATACTAACTAGGTCCGCGCACGTCCGCGACAGATCCCCCGGCGCAGGGGGCTTTCCCGTCTTGGGGTTAGCAGGTACGCAGCGCATGACGTCCTCGTAGATCTTGGTCCCCTTGGGGAACCCTGCCTGAGCCAGCGTCCCCGCGAGGACGTCCCGGTACGTCCACGCCGTCCCCTTGACGGTCGTGTAGATGCGCTCCGCGACGGCGGCCACGCTCGCTGCGGATGCCACGTTCTTCTGCTCCATCCCCCACATGCCGTTCTGCCAGGCGCGCGCGCTCGGGCAGTTCTGGTTCGGCCCGATCAGCTTGCCGGGGAATTGCGTAGACGAGCAGTCACAGATCTTGCCGTACGTCTCCGTCTTGGGGTCCGGATTGCCCGATTTGCCCTGGCAGAGGCTGTAGGTGAAGACTTCGGTGGGGAAGGTTGTTTTGGGCGGGAGCTGGGGGGGGTAGACGAAGCAGGCGTCGCAGCGGACGTCGATGAGAACGCTGTCAGCGCGGTAGAAGTCGCCGCAGTGGAAGATGCCTTCGTGGATAGCAAAGGCAGAGGCTACTGCGGCGGCCCAAGCCGAGGGCTTGATGGTTTTCTTGTAGCCGGACCAGCTGAGGAGCCTCTGCGGGAGGTTGCCTGCTGTCCAGGGCTTGGCGTTCTTGCTGAGGGTGTTGGGGACAGTGTATTTCTTGACCCAGTCGACCACCGATCTCTCCTTTGCGTCGAGCTGGCTGAGCTTGGTAATGGTGCGGACCTCTGCCGCCGATGACAGGAGGAAGAAGATCAGAAGCGCTAGGAGCAGGGAGTTGGTCATGGTTGCTGGATGCGAGCACAAAATTATCAGTACCGATGTTCAGTCAGAGTGACTTGGTGTACAGCCCTAAGTCCGGGGGAATGCAATGGAGAGTACTCCCTGAGTTTATATGTTTTTTGATTTTGCTCAGAGTCCCCAGCGCTGCCAACGTTATGATTGAGCTGACGCAAATATCATGAGGTTGACCCAACACCTGATCATTTCATGTTCGCGACCTTTGAGAAGCATCGAACCGAGAACGTCCTGTGTAGTATGAAGTTTCTGTAATGGTTGGTGGGGTTTCTCTTTGATGATTCATTACTGCAGTCGCCTTTCATTTCGTTGTGGTGGTCCTCGAGTGGAGGTGGGCTGATAGTGATGCCGTGGAGCTGAAGCCTTGCCGCATTGGTTCTTATGGCAACGAAAACGCCCCACAAATTCAGCCCTATTACCTCACCTAATTGACCTCTCAACGTTAATTAGCTGGCGGGCCATTCAAGCTATTAGCATTGTGCATTGTGGCGCCCCCACACGGCGCGGTGAACTGTCACCGCTGTCACGCATTCATGCACTTCTGGGCTGAATTAATACGAAAGGCCTGCCTAGAAGGGCCAGAAAAGGATTCTCATGTCGTGTTGCTGCGCCCTCCAAGCAATATGAGCTCATGGAAGCACGCATTCTCAGCCGCCGAAGCCCTGCCCGAGAAAATTGTTCGCGTCCCACCGTCCATCAGCTGTTGCTCTCCTGATGAGAAAAGACTCAACATGTCATCCGGGCGTAATAATGACAGAGGCGGTCCGTTATCCAGTCTCGGAAAGCTGTTATTGTTGTGCATCTCTATCAGTTCATCGGAGCAGGAAGGGTTGCCAGTCAGCGTCGGCTGTGAAAGCTATCATCCATCCCGCGAGGTGCTCATAATTAGGACCGGCAGGCTAACTAACACGAATGTCATGATCAATCCCTCCTGGCCACCCACAAGCAGACCATGAAAACGCTCACCTGTCCACTTACCTCCCGCGTTATCGCACTACGAGAAGCAGTGGCTCAGGCGATCAGACGGACCGGTCTAAGATGTGCAAATATAAGATCGAACCTTGACCCAGCTAGGTCTCAGGATGTCCACCAGGCTCCCTCGCCAAATCAGCATACTTCCATCCTGTGATCAGACTTTATTTCATCACACCAACTTACACATTCCTGTCACGATGTACCGCACTCTCCTCACCTTCCTCTTTATTCTCTCAACAACCCTCGCCAACCCAATCGACGCCCCCGTAGCCCCCCGCTCCATTGTCAACGACCCCTGCACCGGCGCCGGCGCCGCCCCCGGCGTTTGCATCTCCACCTCCTCCTGCAGCAGCGCCGGCGGCATCTACGTCAGCGGCGCCTGCCCCGGCACACCCGCCGACATCAAATGCTGCACCAAAACCCCCTGTGGCGTCGGCGGTAACTGCCGCTTCACCTCGCAATGTCCCACGGGCAACATCGCCTCCAACATGTGCCCGGGCCCTAGCTCCTTCAAATGCTGCCTCCCCCGCCCGGGGACATCCATCACGAACGGGCCCATCACCCGCAGCGAGATCATCTCCCGCGGGAAGTACTGGATCAACAAGCACGTCCCGTACAACCAGACCAAGTTCTACCCCGATCCGGACGGGGCGAACTATCGGACTGACTGCTCTGGCTTTGTGGCCATGGCGCTGCGTGCCACCGCACCGGGGACTAGCACCGTGGGGATGATTAACATTGCGAAAGAGATCAAGTGGGACGAGTTGCAGCCGGGGGATTTTGTCGGGGTGTTGGGGGACGGGACAGGCGAGGATAAGGGGCATGTGACGCTGTTTTGGGCTTGGGTGGATAAAAATACGAAAAAGAAGTATAAGTCGCTAGAGTGTAAGGGGACGGATTATGGTTGCCTTGCATCGGAGAGGGAGGTCAAGTGGAAGAAGGGGGCGAAGGTGGCGAAGCCTTACAGGTATATTAGGGTTAAGTGAGACCTGGTAACAGGGGCTTGTGGAGGAGAGTTGGGGTACAGCTAGCATTACCTTGGCAAGGGGTTGATAAAACAAACGGCACCGCGTAACTCGAGGGTAGGGTGGACGGGCTCATGTTGGAAGACGTATCTGCTATTCCCTAATAAAAGCCCGGCCTCAGTGTTTAGCTTCCTATTGCTGGAACTCCGCGTGAATCCTCTCGGAACTGGATTTTCCGCCTGTTGACTTTCACTGTTCTAGTAATTCTTTACACTGTTTCCCTTCTTTCCTCTCTACACTAGACACTTGAATATTCTATCTCGCATTCAGCGTCTCTTTCCTAACCCTACAACTAGGTCTCTCTACACCACCCGAAATCGTAATGCAATGCCCTTGCACCGCTCTCCTTTTCAAACCGGTCATAGTACCCGGTCCGAGCAGGCAGTGGACCGCGGAGAGCAAATCGGAAAACAGCAGCATGTATTCCAAGCAAAAGTGGTTTCAACTACTGTACGGCAACATAACTGCGGGAGTGCGCTTTGCTTAGCCATGGAAAGGTGTCTTCCTCAATTGCATTGCTCCTCGAGGCAACTTACTTTATCAGGTCAAGAGCGGGGCGCGGTAGACAAGCGACGACACAAGACGAACAACGACACTTTCTGTATAATATATTACCCTAAATAAGACTCGAGTAGTGTGAGACAAAGAGATTGTCAGCACCGCAAGACCCGATTCAGGGCGGGTCACGGCTGCGACCAATGGCCCGTTTAGCCTGCACCGACCCCAAGACTAAGTAGGTACCCTCGCGCAAGACATCAAATGGGACCCCTTTCCGACTATATCGCGCGGCAGCCTCTGCCTCCGCGCTCTCGCGACAGGAGCGTGTGAAATCACGCATGATCCACGATCATCACATATGGCTGGTTGGGACCCGGCCGTCCGGCGGGTACAGCACTCGCGTAGAAATTAAACACAGCCATATTGAGAATCCAGTTCCACAGATTGGAGATGCCAAGACGAGTCTTGTAGTCAACCACTGTGTCAAATCTGGGTTCCGACTTCCGCGAGGGGGGGAAGTGGTCCCTGTTGCGTTGGTAGAAGCTGAGCCTCATTTCTTCTTTCCACCACCTCACCTTCCTTCTCGGCCCGCCCCTGTTTTCTCATCAGTTCTATTTTTCATTTTCCAGCCTAGTTTGAACGGCAAAGTCACAATGAGATCAGCTCTCCCCCTGTTGGCCCTGGCGAGTGTGGTACTCTCCGCACCGCCACCTCCGCGGCCGCTGCGGACTCGCCGCAACCCTCCTCCATCAAATACCTGATAACCTTGTAACAACCCCCGTCCACCTCCCCCAAACAAAACCACCGCCAAGACCAAGACAGGACGAACTAACACTACCCAAACTAGCGGCAACTCGTACTCCCAGACGGGCTTCAATCCGGCGTCGAACCCCCCCACCCTTCGGCCGGCGGCAACCCGCTCCGCAACCCGCCCCTGCCGGGGTGGACGGCGTTAGGCGGTTCAGTTAGTTCGAGTTCCTAGTGTCGCGGCGCAAGGCCACGAGCGTGCTGTCGTACAACTTTGAGAACGGCGGCGCGACGACCGACGCGGGCCTGGTTGCGCTGTGGAAGCCCGAGGTGCGCAGTTTCGGCGACCAGGTCACGGAGTTCCGCGCCGTTAGTGACGGTATTGAGAAGAGGCTGCCCGGTGGGAAGGATGGGTGGGGGGGTGTGCTGGTCGGAGTTTGGACGGGGGTTAATGATATTGGGAACGCGTGGTGGCGGCCGGCGGACGAGTACGCGGTGCTGGTCGGGAAGATCATAGATCGGTACTTTGGGGAGAAGGGGTTGGAGGGGTGTATGCAGAGGGGGTGAGGCGGTTTGTGCTGCTGGGGGTGCTGCGTGAGTTTTTTTTTTCTTCTTTTTTCTTTCTTTTTTTCTCCCATGTTCTCGTCGACACCGCACCGGCGTTCAACGAGGCCTTGGGCAATCCCGCCAAGTAAGGCGCGCCGAATGCGACGTGCTACGACGAACAATGTTTTGTGTCTGTGGTTCAACGACTACAACCCCGGTATGGCCATCAAGGGCTCGCCGCCGAGGCGGTGGCTGCAGGTGCGGTATGGCATCCAAATGTAAAGTACCTAACCACAGTCCCCGCTGCAGACTCATCCGTGCGACTTATCCTAGTGTCATCCCAGAAATCACAACCCTAGTCGCAAGATCCTATATCTGATCCAAGTCTGTTACAGGCATATTGTTGCCTCTCAATCAGCTCAGGAATTAAGAACTTCTCCATTACTTAAATGTCCTCCTTGGACGGGCGACCCTTGAAATAGACTCGATATCCCACCTTTCTGCCTTTAGCACGACAGATACGCAAGACTTCCACACCTGGGCCAAGCCCTTTATAGCCTCCCTTAACTTCCTCAATAGGTCCGTGGTGAATGTTCTCTCAAGCCTGCGGACTACAGCTTCCATCACTCCGCTTAATACAAACCAGTCCTTCTCTTTATCACTCTTCTAAGCTGCCCTTTAAGAGTTTTCAAGGTACCACAAGTAAGCTTGTGGTCTTAACCGCTAAGACGTGGTTTTTCTTCTATTCTAGCCTTTAACTTAGCTACTTGTATAGGATATTGTGGGGCAGTGACACAAACACAACTATCGCGAGAACACGGAAATGTAGTGGCAGCGAATCTTGGTGTTGATTGTGGTTGTCTGGGGAAAGAAATTTCCCCAGAGCGGAAAACTACGCTACGAATCTAGAGTGGTGGGCTGCCATTAGACCCACCAGGAATCCCCACAGATATGCTCTTTAAATCTTTCACTAGCCCCTATTTAGCTCTCGTGGTTAGTTAATCTAGCGTTAAGGCCCCAGGCCTTCTCGGTGTCAGGCACCATTGGTTTCAAACCAGAGCTTGCACAACTATGCCAAGACTGATTTTTTCAAGGCCGCTTTCCCAATTTCGGCACCAAATTTGCTAACCAAGCCGGGAAACCAGCTTAACAAAGTTATACAAGCCCACAGCTCCTGTAAACCCCCTGGAGCTAATATACCGAGCTAATGTAAGCCGCAGCTAACTGTATTTAACCGTAAAACCCTATAAGGCAAATACACTGGTTTCTACCAAATTAGTAGTCTGTGGAAACTAATGTAATTTTAGTAGTCTAAGACCACTGTGTTGCTAAGGCTCTGGTTTCGAGTCGAAAAAGTAATAAGAGTATACGTGAGGTCGTTGTAAGGGTTGTTAAACTAGTTTTTTTTTAGCGAGTTAGTACAGAGTTCTCCTGTAAAAGTAGATTACTGGTAAACCTAATAACCTGTTATAGCAACTCGCTCGTAAAAGAGTTAGCTGGGCTTAAAGAATGTTTTAGGAACCGTTTGGCAGACAGTTCAATCGAAGGCAACCCACTGTGACGAAAGGATTCAGGGGGCGACAAAATCAAACAATGTTGCGTTCAGTCTATCTGTTAAAATTCAAGGGGCTCTAAATACAATCTCTTCATATTTGTCCGCCGTATCCCTTCTAGTGCCCCTGCTGTGTTTGTTGGTATACAACAAGCACATGACCGAAAAGAAGAAAAAGCCTCAAAGATAATTCTACTTTACAAGCCCACGTTCGCATCACCTCCTTAACGCTTCCATTTGGATATCGTTGAGCCGCTCCTCCGACGATGTCGGCTGAGCGCGCTTCAACCCGGGAGGCGGCGGCGGCGACGACGACGACGACGACGACGACGACATTGTGCGCCGCACATCCCCGTCGATGAACGGGCGGCGCAGCCCCAGTCGCAAGCGCGGGAGCGACTCCATGCGGTCAACCGCCTGCGAAGGGATGCGCAGGACCGTCTCCCGATACAGCGTGCCCGTCGTCATGTCGAACGAGCAAGCAATCGCGCGCTTCATGCCGCCTTCGGTGCCGCCAACCACGAGCGTGGTCGGCGGGCGCACCGCATAGAACAGCGTCGCCGTCATGCTCAGGGTGTCGACGAGGGTATACACCTTCATCTGCCCCATTGCACTGCGGCTCATGTCGTGGCACGACGCCGCCGTGGGATGGAAGCGGCAGTACCGGCTGGCGCTGCTGCAGGCGTCGCATGGGCTGCACGGGTCGATTGTCTCGATGGGGTACGTGTGGATGGATGACACTTGCGGCGACGGCGGCACTAGCGGCGCGCTCTCCTCGTCGCCGCCGTCCTCGCCGGCGCGGTAGTACCGCACCGTGCGCTCCTGCATGACACGCCCCTGGCAGTGGCGCGACAGCGGCGATCCCGCGGCGCTCCAGTGCATCCGGCTCGTAAAGGTGCCGAACAGCTTCTCCTCAATCACCTCGAGCGGCACGTACCCCTCGATGCCAAACAGGCATGGCTCCACCTCCCACAGCTTGCCGCCAAAGACCTGCCACAGCAGGTAGGGCGCCGGCAGGACGAGGAGCACGAGGCTGAGGACGACGATGGCGATGCCGGCGCCGTAGACGGGGTTGTAGAGCACGACCACGGAAGAGGTGCTCCCCGAGAACCCCTGCGGCAGCGGCGGGGGCGCCGTCAGTGCCGCAATGACGGCGCCGATGATCAGGACGAGGGGCGACCAGACCAGCGTCTTGATGAAGAGCCAGCGCTTCAACGTCATGCGGCGCAGCGTGCGCACCTTGGTGAAGCCGGACCACTGGATCTGAGCGCCCTTGGCGCCGTCAATGACGACGGTGTCGTTCTCGCCAATGGCGCACACCTGCGTGTCGGGGTAAATGTCCCAGAGGCTGGCGCGGTACTGGTCCTCGATGCGCTCCCAGCTCTGGGCCGGCGACGGCGGCAGCAGGCAGATGAGGCGCTCCATCAGGCGGTCCGAGTCCTGCGGCAGCGAGAGCCGCGCAAACGCCTGGAACGACGAGTCGGTCTTGTCGATGGGCGGCCGGATGCGCAGCAGCCCCATGAGCACGTAGACGCGGTCGCCCGGGTGCAGCTCCCGGAACCGCCGGCTCATCAGGCACTGCAGCGCCGTCTTGACCAGCTCGAGCCGGCTGAGCCGCAGCGACAGCGCCGCGTGGTGCTCGACGAGCTGCCGCGCCACGAGCGGGTCCGGCCAGGCGTGCGTCGGGAACACGGTCTTGGGGATGGTGCGCGTCTCGCAACGCAGCCCCGTCGCCTGCCGCCCGCAGTGCCAGACCGTCACGGCGTCACCACGGCTCAGCACCACCTCGGGCAGCGTCCACACGCGCTCGCCCCACTCGCGCAGCGCGTTGTCGTCCCACGCCCGCCGCGGGTTGCCGGCGGCAATGACGACGTGTTGGGCGCCGCGCAGGATGTCGCTGATGGCGTAGGTGTCCTGGTTTGCCAGCTCGTCGCTCTCGGCCGAGTTGGCGTCGATGCGGTGCGCGTTGCCGGCCTCGTCCACCCACAGGTTGGGCGGTATGCAGTTGGCCGACACCCAGAAGGCGCGCGGCGCCGCTTCGAGGCTGTGGTTGTCGCTGGGCGTCAGGCCAAAGTAGTGCGCCGCCGCCTTGGTGGCCACGCCCAGCAGCACCTCGAGGTCGCCGCCGCCGTCGGTGCCGCCGTCCGAGATGGCAAAGTGCGACGAGGCCCAGGCGACGACGATGTACGGCGTCACATCGTCGGCGGGCACCGGACGGCGCTCGTACGCAAACGATGGTGCCCCGTTGCGCTCCCGGCGCACCAGGTAGTTGAGGAAGCGCGGGCGGAAGGTGCGGTAGTTGCCCAGCCCCTCGCTGTTCCACGCCGGCGAGGTCTGCAGCTGCAGCGCGACGGGCTGGCGGTTCTCGAGCAGATTGCGCGCGAGGCGGGGGTACCGTAGGCCCTCGTACATGGTCGGCAAGTACTTGTCGGGGGCCTTGCCCGGGGGCGGACCGGTGTCGCCGATGAAGAAGAAGGACAGCACAAAGACGGCGACCGTCGGGATCCACATGGCGACGACGGTCACCCAGTCCTCGGACGTGTAGCGATCGCGGTACTGCCGGCGGTCGCGCGGCACGAACATGAAGGGCAGGTTGGCAATGCGCAGGGCCATGGGCGCCACAGTGCGCACTGGCGTGCGCTTCCATGTGCCGTTAGGCTGGGTGCGGCCGAGGCTGCAGATGGACGCCGGCGCCTGCACGTACAGCGTCTCCAGCTTGCCCGTCACGGGGTCGACGTGGCACTCAAACGGCTGCGTAAAGGTTTTGTTGCGGCCGAGCCCGTCGACGACCGAGAACGGGGCCTGCTCGGCGTACTCGAGGCCTGCGCGGAAGTACAGCTTCGGCCGGCCGAACCAGCGCCATGACCAGCCGCCCGCCCAGAAAAAGGCCCACCAGCTCGGCAGGTCGCCGTAAGGATTAACATAGCCACTTGCGCCATCCGCGCCGGGCCGGCCGGTCGGGGGACTGCGCACGGCGTCCGCCGTGGACTGCATACTGTCCTGGCCCTCGCTGGACCTCTCGATGAGACTGCGGGGCAACGGCGGGCCGGGGACCGGCGGCGAACTGGGAAGACTGCGGGACATGCGATAGCGCTTGTGTTTGTTGTGGTTGTTGTGGTTGTTGTGGTTGTTGTGGTTGTTGTGGTTGTTGTGGTTGTTGTGGTTGTTGTGGTTGTTGTGGTTGTTGTGGTTGTTGTTGCCGTTGCTGTTGTTGTCGTTGCTGTTGTGTATCAGGCGGTGGGAGGTGTGCCGACGCGGCGTGTAGTTGAGCAGGGGGCTGGGACGCGGGGGCTGCGGGTGCGGGTGAAGGTGCAGGCGCAGGAGCAGGATCTTGTTGCGCCGGGTTCAACTCGCGATCCACCCGGTCCAGCTCTTTCTGGAGTCTTGTCAGTCTCTCGAGGGCACCCGCAGGCAGGCCACCGGGATGATGCAACATACCATCCACTCGTCGTACTTGTCCTGGTCTGGATCCTTGGAACCGCCGTGGCGAACTCGGAGAGTGCGAGGCTCTTGGCTCTCGTTCTCGGCCATGTAGCGTGTCTCTATGTCTCTGTGGTCTGCTCGAGAAACGCAATGTGGGGTTTCCCAGCCCATGTCTCCTTCGACGGGGCGCAACGCGACGGGTTTAAGTATCCCGCATTCTCTAGTTACCTTACACAATGTAGTGTCCGCGATGCAGCCTTGCGCCCCCTGCAGTTTCAGGGGCGCTGTCCTGAAGCGCTGTGGCTTAAAAATGGAGTTGCAGCATATCGGGTCTCCTGTTCGTGTGTGTGGTACCTTCCGGCAAAGCTATTGGTCGACTTGCCCCCCTATCTCCACCGTGATATCGGAATGGCGCCAATATTTGCCTCTTGTGCGACCTCGCATGCAACAACGCACAGGAGCAACCTCCAAGGCGTTTCTAAATAAATTTAAAAAAGAAATTTAAAAAAGGGGGGTTAAGAAAAGGCGAAAAGGGGTCGACGCCTCTCAGCCGCATCGAACGTGTCTGTGGCCTGCCCAAATTTGCCGTAGGTGCGCTCTCCCATGCGCAAGCATTATCAACCCGTTTATGCTTGTTCTCTCTTCTCCGATACTGCTTTGTGCCGGCCCGCAGATGCCAACGCTATCGCCATGCCCCGAGAGAAGAAGTTACCCGAGTTCGTCCAGTTGTGGAGGCGACAAGGTGCGTCGGCTCACGACCAGTCCCCTCGGCTTACTAACTTGAGCAACACACATAGTTCCTTCACAAGATCTCCAGAGACAGGCACAGGGGCAGCCAAGTAAGGGACTAATCCAATCAACAGCGGACAACAAGCCGGAAAAGTGGGACGAGCACCACGACCTCGGCATTCTGTACGCGTCCATCTGACGGGCCACTCGCAATGCTGCTTACTCATGGTAGAACATAGATTACTCGCCTGTTTGGACGATTGCAACCCCTATAATAACGAAGGCGTCGACAGCTTCGATGACCAATTCGAAATCCCCAAGGAGGTCGTCGCCGAGCGTCCGAGGCATGTGTCGCATTCATTCGGCAGTTGCGTCGCAGACGACGAGGATGGGTACGAAACCATTTGGATGCGCCTCCTCGCTATCGTCCCGAGTGTTCACGACCCGAGCAAGGGGCCGGACTGGATCAAGACGCTGCTCATCCTACGGTGGAAGCCCAAGCCCGGGGCCACAAACGGCGAGCACGTGGTGACCCTGATCGCGTACCGGCCACCGGCCGTCCTGCGCACCGCTCTGTTTAAGTTCTGGGACGACGAAGACGCCTGGACGAGGGCCATCTTCGATCCCTACGTGCTTGTGAGCCTAGCTCTTGCCTCGTGGTACGAGCGGTTGGACCAGCTCGCCTGGGACATTATCGACCTCATTCACGCCGAGGAGAAGGCCGTGTTCGAGCAATCCGCGGGGACAGGCCGGGAACCCATCACTGACATCAACCTGCAGCGCCTGCACAACCGGGCCTCAAACGCCATCTTCGCCATCGAGGCCCTGGACGCCGCCATCCGCGTCGCCGACCTGGCTCTGCAGCACCACGAGGCCTTCTCGCCCGGCACCCGCACAGCACGTTGGCACAACACGCACCGCGCCCTCGGCTACTGCGCCGAGCTGTTCCAGACGGCGCGTCTGCGCACCCTCAGCTCGGCCGCGCGCGTCGACAACATTGTCAACCTCGCATTCCACCTGGGTTCGGCCTACGACAGCCGCCGCGGCCTTCGCGACAGCCGCAGCATGCGCATTATCGCCATTGTCGGGCTCTTCTTCCTGCCTTTTACCGCCATCACGAGCATCTTTGGAACCCAGTTTTTCGTCGCCGTCGATGCCGACGAGGGCCGGAGCCCGCACATGAGCGTCAACCCCGATATTTGGCTGTTGTGGTCCACGGCGCTGCCCATTACCGGCACCATTGTGGCTGGTTGGCTTGCCTACGAGAACTGGTCTCATATGCGGTCCTTTGGGTTGAGAGTCCCGAGGCTGAAGGGGCCGCGAACGGCAAACTACAGCGGGGAGATCGAGATGCAGATCCTTGGGGCGCACCAATAATTAGACGGGTGTTAAGTTGATGACAGTCGGAAATGTTTTCAGGTATATTTCGATAGGCTAGAACTAGCGGATTCCCTTGCCCACTATAACAACACCAATGCCAGCACCACAATCTCCTACCAAAAGCCCTCGACTGACAGTCCTTCCACCCCCCCAACGCCCTCGTCGATGTCGTAGCCGTCACACTGACTCAACCGTTCCCGTCTGCGTAGACCCCAGTCCCAGTCAGATTCAGTCCTAACCAAATTCATCGTCGAGGTTCCCCGCCCACAGCCAACAAATGGCGAAAAAGTCGTAACATCAAAGATATGGTTCTCAAACGCCTTGTTCGTGAGACATTGGTCACTGCCAAACGTCAGAACACTCACCATTAGAAAACCCATGATCACCGGACACCCACCAATGAATCTCATTCCCGTCAACACCCCTCTCACAATCCACTCCCGAACAGTTGGTGTATAAATTATCGCTTCTACAGCCAGCAAGGTTGCTCTTTGTGTTGCTGTTGGACTGTAATGGGGAGTGAGGGCGTGCGAGATGGAAGGGGAGGCTAAGAGGGGAGGAGCTGTGATTAGCTTTGCTGTGAGACTTTCCTGTTAGGTGAGGGAGAGGCGTTGAGCAGAGTTGAAGGGCGAGGAAGAGTAATGAGGCATGAAGGACTTCTAGAGTCTTGATGCCGAGAGTCTGGTTCTTTTGTAGTGTCGTCCACATCCCGCCATCAGCCTCTTCGTTTGAAGACTGTACCGGTATTGATCTAGTTAGGGTCACAAAGCCTTGCGATGAGTGGAGACCAACTAAAGAAAGGCGGTGCACTATCCATGCGGCATGAG
>Ga0247780_1000213_pt1 | contig 58574 bp, 82 predicted proteins | sample UWRJL079202R5_FD_179927 | JGI IMG/M metagenome (GOLD analysis project Ga0247780, IMG submission 179927) | Plant litter microbial communities from Arlington Agricultural Research Station in Wisconsin, United States - UWRJ-L079-202R-5 | ecosystem: Environmental > Terrestrial > Plant litter >...
TGATCTATAAAGTGTTAATCTAACAGAGTTGCCCCCGTCCACCTGATCCGGACCTTCCCTGTAGCTATTAGTGACCGACCTGGCGCTAGCCAATGTCTTATGTTCCTGAACGTTCCTAGAACAGCAACCACACCTTCCCGCCTCAAGCCCGTGAATATCACAGAAGTCCAGGCGATACCAAAAAAGAAAAAGAATGGTAATCGCCGGGAATTGAGCCCGACGTGGGGGTCGGAACCCACAACCTTGAGATGATCTCGGTGGATTCTGAGAATCTCCATAAGAGTCTCACGCTCTACCGATTGAGCTAGCCGGGCGTGTGCCTGGACGAGTTGTTGTGAAGTGATGGGGGTATCCCACGATATGGGACAGGGCAGAACATTGAACGATGTATACGGAATGCTTCAGGTCATCCTGGCCGAAAAGCCGGTAGACTATCCGGAATCTCTCTCCATGGACCAAAAGGTTAGTCGTTCTGGTGGACGATGGTGAACGTGATGTCCACGCGAGGGGGGTCGATACCAGTCATCAGGATCGTTTCCCTCGGCGAAATATCGAGGTGGCAGTTGGATAGCAAATCTTTGAAGAACCCGGGGGCTCCGTAAAGGGCGAAAGCCAGCCTCTCTGGTTCTGGAATGTCGCAGTTGTTACGGGTGACGACTAAGATAACGGGCACGACTTGCTCACTGATGGAAGACTATTTTCTTGTAGCTGGCCCTCCGGTACGGTCCTGGTTGTCCAGGAATCATGATGCGATATGAAGGCCACTCGTGGCCACCTGCTGTCTGCCATCTTCCCCTCCCCGCCGTGCAAAGATAATACTGGGGAGAGTAGAATGTGGGGAAAACAATAGGGTAAACGGCTAGGGTGACCAGTGATTACTACTGTTGTCATGCCAGGAAACATCCTAGACTGGAAGAAGTAGGTAGGTAGGGACTGAAATAGGGAGACTAAAGCGAAGATTGAGGCCTGGCGAAGTCAGATGGGAACAAGGAGGCAAGTGCGACTTCACATGTCACCATTGCACCAACAACTTCTCAGCCTTACGCGAGTAACGAAAGTGAGTCTGTTCAGAATAAAACGAACGCTGCTTGCTCCTACATTGCCTGCCTTTGATCACGGGATACCAGCTTTGACTGCCCTGGACATCCAAAGCCGCGCATCGCAAGTTACCACAATGTATCCTCTCCAAATCACACAGAAAAAACTTGTTGTCCAGATTCATCCTGATCCAAACCCCATGTCCCCAAACAGCCAAAACAAACCCGATATATCTTCCATCCTCCTATTTCTCATAAATTATACCCTCAGAGACACCCGTGACAGAGCAATTTGCTCCAAACCCCCTTTTGCTAACCGAATGTACCAGATTGGCATTGTGCCCTAGCCCTGCCTCAAACGTTCCAACATGCCATGTATCATAACTCCGTTACGTTGAACGTGGTCGAAAATAAAATCAAACTGCCCAGAGGAGATATACTCCGCCGTACCTTCAAAGCCAAACGACCCGCTGAGAACATCGCGGGGATCCGGCACCGAGACACCGAACAAACGTTACAGTAGTGTACAGCAGCCCATGGACCACAAGCCAACTACGCCTTGATGATTTCGCTGCACTTTTTAATGTCTTCGTCGCTGTGCTTGTTGCCCAAGTACTTCTTCATCACAACCTGAAAATCCTGCTCGTCAACCACCGCACCAGAGCCCGAACACTTTGCTTTCTTCTGGAGATCGGAGCAGAGACCGTCAAGATCGAAGTCCCCGTTCTGAACCCTCGGGCAGTTCTGGAGTGTTTCCCTGTAATCGGTGTCAGCACTGCCGCCTCGATCATGCCTCCTGCTGCCGACACATACCATATTTTGTTGCAAGTCAAAAGCTGACCAGGGCTGCTAGCCTCATCGTCATCCTTGGCTGCGTCGATCTGTGCGATGAGACCCTTCTTGGGAGCCGCGACTGGAAGATTGTATGGCGTTGTGAAATCCACGTCGAAAGCATCGTTAAAGAATGCATCGTCAAGCCCGTTCGTCAGAATGTTTTCCTGCGGCTCACGATAGTCTCCAAAGAGTTGGGGATCAAACTCAAAGTTCTGAGGTAGCCAATTGAAGTCAGGCATGTTCATGGTGCCGAACTGATCAAAATCTGTGGGAGTCTTAGCCGGGTATTCTGAATAGGAATGAACGGACGGAGGAGGCTGTGCTCTGGGGAAGCATTGTGGACCAGTGGAGTAGATGAACAGGTAACGCCGCATCGAGCTTATCAAATGTCCAACGAGGACGCGGAAATAGCTTGCATACCTGGTGAGTTACCGAGATTTGACTGCTCTTCGCCGATCGTCGTTAATGTGTCAATAGGCTTGAAACCCATTGGCGACTGAGTCAGCGGCTCTGGTGAGGTGCCACACGATGAGCTTGCACCCATGTTGGAATTCGACGAAGCAGAGGGAGAGCTCGTTGACATTGCGCCGCCCATGCTAAAATGGGAATCCGTGCTGCCCCTAGATGCCTTTGCGACATTCTGATTGGTAAGCGGATCAGAAAAGAGGCTGGCTGCGAAGTTCGAGAGATCGTCGTCAGATTTGTTTTGGTTGTAACTGCCCGAGTTGGCTCTAGAAGTTCCAGGCTTCTCCGTTGGGCTCAACTGCTCACGGCTACCGTGCTTTGATGTGGTAGGCAATGGCTTGACCTGCGTCGCGCTTGATGCTCCGGGTAGACCAAACTTGGGAAACTCGAATTGGAAGTTGACGTCGTTGATGCCTCGAGTGAGCGGAGCTCCAAATGGTCCAGCTGGGCCCGAACCGCGACTGGTGCTTGGCATCGTAGACACTCGTTTCTTGTATTCGTTCAATTCGACGGTCATCTTATCAACCTTGGCCCGCAGCAACTCATTTTCGTGATTGGCAGCCTGTGACGCCTGCTCCAACTCCTCAACCTTGGTTTCAAGGTCTTTCAAGTGCTTCTCTTTGCGCTCGCGGAATGCCCGCTGGGCAGCACGATTTTGAGCCTTCCGCTTCTGCTCCTGTGTCAGCAGCTTTGCTTTCAAATTGAATCTATAGCTTTTTGGAATGTCCAGCTTACATTAGTCGGCTCAGTGGTGAGAGGCTTCCTTCCCGGTTTCTTCGAAACCTTGTCCTCGCTCTCACGCCTCTTCGCTCCGTTAGGCTCATCCTCGTCGTCGTCGTCCGGATGACTCCTCTTATCGGGCGACTCGGTGTCGACGGAATCGGACCGACCATTGACAGAAGATCCGGGCAAGTCGCCGATCATCTTGGGTTGGCCGGCGTTGTCCATGGTATAGTCGAAGCTGGAGTCGGCCCCCGTAAAGTCGTAATCGTAATCCAGATCTGGGCTGTTCTGGAAGCTCCCCAAGTTGTCGAGACCCTGAGATGGAGAAGCGTTGAATGCCGCAGGAGAGAGGGAGAGGGCAGCGCTGGACGGATTGTTGTTGCCCGTCCTGTTGGAATTGAGCGCAGCATACAGGAGGTTCTGCTGCTGCGGGGTGAGGATGAAGTGCGACAACGGGTTCTCTGTCGACGTCATCTTGACTGACTCGAGCGGTCGCGACGGACGTCACAAGTGATTGATTGCTTCACAAGCTGATGAAAGTATCAGACGAAGTTGTCCACCTCGAAGGGCTTGGAGGTTTGAACAGGCAAGATCGTGGAAGAGGTGGCGCCAACGGGCGCAGATTGATGAAGGGGACGAAGGTGCGCCCAGCTTTCCGCCACCGCGGGGTACTGAACAGCTGGCGACGGGGCGGTTGGGCGACAAAGGGAGACACGATAGGTAGGACAAAGACTCTGGATACAATTTTGCGAATGCAGGACAGGCGAGATCACTTGGTACGAAAAAATGGTGGTTTCGAGAGTGCGATCCGGCCACGCAAGCAAAAATTCGCCTCCCAGGGGTTGGTTGTCAAGGTTCGACGTGGGTGAGTGTGGATGGATGGAAGGTTGGCGCGAAAATGCGAGGAGGTAGAAAAGTCTTGTGGCCTTTTCGCCTGAATTGTTGCCTGACTCACTCACCTGACGCCGAGCTTTCCTCCTTTGAGCAGAGCTGTAAAATTCAGGCAAAAGCAGGGCTGGCCAGGGCTCACCGGACGAGAAGGGTTGCTGCTTGTTCGAAGTGCTGAGTGTCAGACGAAGGGCTCGCGCTGGAAGTGGGAGCATGAGGGGTTGAGCAAGTTCAATTTGTCAGCGACGTAGAAGGCGCAGGAATGGACAACTGGTCACGCCGGGCGTCCGTGCGCCCGTGCGTCTTACGCCGGACACCATGGAATATAAGGCGGTAAAGTCCGACCTCCGAGTCCCGATCCGCGAGCCGTTCTCTGCATTGATATCCGATGCGTGCCATGCGCATATCGCCAGTCTTCATTTGCGGCCTTCTTGGTGCTCATCGTTTTTGTTTCCGGAGCTGCTTCCGTGCACTTTGTGGACCACGAATTGCTAAAGATGCGTATGTGGATCTCATGAAGGTATAAAACATGAGGCTGAGGCTGAGTAAGGGCCCAGGATGTGGACGGTGGACACTGCCAGCGTCCAACGGTCTCCCAGCCTCCAATACAGATGCGACAGGCGGCTCTGGTAACGCGAATCCACAACCGGGAATCCTAAGCCCCATGTTTAGAACAGCAGCGCATGAGGCTCAAAGGGGCAAACTCCATAGCTTGACGGAGCTACCGATCCGTATAGAGTACGCGAATGTGTTAAATCACCTCCCTGTACGCATTCGTCCGCTTAACTTTTTCTACCCACACCACACCTTTCGTTGTTTCCGGGCGTTGTCGTACAAGTGGCGTGGGAAACCCCCATGCTTTTGATCTCGCAACTCGGCATCACAGTCTCAAGACAGCAAATGGATGTAGCAGCCGGGACGGATCAGGTGCTGTCGTTTCTTGTTGAATCGAAACTCGTGACGAACATATGTCTGATGAGAGACCTAAAGGAGTGTTCCCAACTTGGTCAGTTTTGGAAGCTCGAAATGAGTGACGGGAAGACCAAGCCAGTGGCGGCTCGACAACGATTGGACCTCCTTGTTCACCTGGAGGCGAAACGGCGATAATGGCCCGTGCGCAATCCCCGCATTGACATGCTCGAGACCATCGTCAATCAGATTAGCCTTGTCCAAACTCTAATCGAACGGTGTGAGCCTCATGTGACGACACTAGTCTATTTGTACAGGTAGCACTGTAGCAAAACGTCCGGCACATCTGTCGATAACCTCTAAGCACTCCAGTCATCAAAGGGGCAATCGAACCGTCGAACCGGAGCAGCTCGGGAGCTGTAGGGGAACCGCCGAGATGGATGTCGCATACGATCACCTCCAGGAATCATTCACCGAAGAAACCACCACCTCACCCCCAGCCCAGCCTACAACTACCACCGGCGCAGCGCAGCCTGCACAGCAACCGACCCTCAACGACGACCTGCAAGATGCCTACCGTGCCTTCTCCTCCAGCCCCTGGGGCGCTAGGATCGGAGGTTTCTTCGGCAGTGTTGTGAAGCAGGTCCGCGAGCCCCACATCCCTACCCCTTTTTAGCTATTCCTCGTGCTTACCACCCCTCCCCCATTTCAGGGCGAGTCCATCTATCATGAAGCCCAACAGGAACTTACGGCTGTCGGCCAGGACGCTACGCGTGGCCTCACAGACCTGCGCGCCTCCATTATCAACCGCACACGCGGGCTTTCCCTGTCGACGACCACCCAGCCCGGCACCGACGCAGCCGACGGCGCCAATACCGAGACTACTCCCACTAGAACTACTGCGCCCCGCGATCTGTCATCCGAGGATGCCCTCAAGGAGTCTGAGACGGTTCTCTCCCGGCTGCGAGGCGAGGCGACGAAGCGCCTTAAGGACCTACAAAAGGCCGAGGATGCAGCAGATGAGGCGCTGCTGCGGTTTGGATCTAACCTACGAGACTTTCTCAAAGACGCCATCAAAATTGCGCCACCGACGGACGGGTCCGGGTCAAGCGGGAGCGGCGAGGGCGGGGCCGTGTTGTTTGAGAGCAAGGACGCCCACGGCAAGCGTGTCATCCACACGTCACGGTTCGATGCCCAGCTTCACGTTATCCACGCCAATCAGGAGAGCTTTACGACAGATGCTATCGGCCCTGAGTACGAGGCCTGGTATAAGGAGTTTGATGTCGACAAGAAGACGGATGATATTGCGGGCGATCTCGCCAAATACCCAGAGCTGAGGGCGACGATGGAGAAGCTGGTTCCGGATCAGGTATCGTACGCAGATTTCTGGAAGAGATATTACTTCCTGCGACACGGTATCGAGACGGCCGAGGCGAGGCGAAGGGATCTACTCAAGGGTATGTGTGACATGTCTTTGCCTTCTCATCTAAATGCTAATATATCGCACAGCTGCCTCAGCTGAGGAGGAAGTGGGTTGGGACGAAGACTCAGAAGACGAGGCGGCGCCTAGCAACAACGACACCAAGGCTCCAGCAGCTATTGGCAAACTGCCCGGTTCAACTGATTCTTCGACAACGCTCCATCCCCAGACCGCACAGACTCTCCTCAAACCGTCCGAGCCTCGAAAGTCCAACGACGAGAAGTCCCAGGCTGATAGTGAGGCGAGCTACGACGTTGTGGGCGCTCGCTCGGGTGTTCCCAGTCAAGCGCCCAACAGCCCGAAGGACTCGCGGAAGGGTGACGACAGTGACGAGGAGGATTGGGAGTAACTGCATCCTTTACTCTTGAACCTGTAAGGAGAGTTCAGTCGAGTTGCGCTGGGTAAGGTAGTATGGGGTATCGGTTTGGGAAGGCGTTTATCCTGGTCGCATTCAATTCATAGCCGCGCGTCCCTCGTGGCAGGTAATATTTGAAAAACACCCCTGTACACAGCAGAAGTTGCTGCCGCGAGGAGACCACCATTGTGCTTCGCATCTCTTCGCTCAGGGGCATGGGGCTTTGGGTCAGGTTCGCCCCAACCAACCCCTCGATCGCGCTCGCAATCTCAAAACATCTACCTCTTGGACTTCCGCGTGACCTTGGTGAACCCATCCTCATCCACCTGTGGTGCTTCCTTCTCCTTGGCTGCGGGCGCATCGCCCATCTCGACATCTTCGTCTTCCTCGGAGTCCTCATCGTCGTCTGTATCCCAGTCGGTCTCGTGGTCCTCATCCTCCGCCTTGGTAAGCACACCCACCACCTTGGTGCCCTTGCGCGCCTCGAACCTCCGCTGCAGATCCGCCAACTCGTCGAACCTGGGGCCGCCCTTGACACACTCGCCGCGCACCCGCATCACCTGCTCGGCAACCTCGAGCGCAGAATCGTCGTCCACGTTGACCTCGAACTCATCCAGCATCACCTGCAGCAGAACTGTCTCGACATCCACTTGGTCGGGTTCCTCGGCGGCAGTCGCAGCGGCAGCGACGCCATTACTCGGTTGTTGCGCGCCTGTGGCGGGGGTAGCGGTGATTTTGGACAGGTCGGGGAAGAGCTCGACGATTGCGCCCGCAAACCAGTCGCGCTTGTCTTCGGAGTCGGGGCCGCCCCAGTGGTTTTGCACGGCGAGCGTGAGCGCTGGCCAGAGGTGGATGGCGTAGGCGACGCCTTGTTCGAAGTTGGCTTGGCAGGTTGCTGGGAGTGGGGTTGTCAGTTGGGGTGGTGTGAGGGGGGTGGAAAGGGGGTTTGAGGAAGTTGCTTTACCTGGTTTGGGTGCACCCGAGCCGGTGGGATTGGAAGCCATGATGTGTGATGGGAAGTTGGGTTGTCGAGGGGTGGCGCCTGGGATCGACGTGATGGAGGGGTTGCTTGGGCGGATATTTTTTTCTGGTGTTTTTCGCAAGGCTTGGCTGCTTATTGAGCTTATCGGAGCACCCTGTTCCTGACATGGAGGGCTGCAGTGGGCAGTCCAGGGTTAGGGCTGATGCAGGTTGTGCTGTAACCGTTGGCGGTGATCAAGAGATGACGACATTGGTCTGCCAAACACCTGCGGCGGATATTTTTCGGGATCATTTGATGGCTTTATTAATCATGGGCAGATTTCGACCAGGAACAGTTGCAGTTACTCAGTCAATAGCACGACTATCTTGGCAGCGAATGCGATGGTTGAATGCGAATGCGGTTCGTATGCCACAGCCGTTTACGATTGTGGTTGCGGACTTTAGCGGACTTGCGGAGCTGCGGGGACCCGTCGGGAAGATTTCTGGCCGTGCCCATGGAGGCTCCAAGCAGATTCGGTGGCAGGCTGTATCCACCGGCGTAGACGTCTCCTCGATTATGTGTTTGGACATCGATGTTTAGTATTGAACCCTAGGCTCAACGTCAAACCAACTCTTCATATTAAAGCTCGCTGGCATCCGCGCTTCTACTTGAACCAGAAGACTCTTCATCACCGGCTTCTGATTGTAGCTTCAAACACTTGAACACCTCTCCTGCACATCATATCATTTATCAATCTCCATCTCAAAACTGTCACTCGACTTAAAAATGTCTACCACGGCTTTGATTGGCAGCACTGGCCTCGTTGGCTCGAACATCTTGACCACGCTCCTGGCCAGCAGCACCTGTGCCACGGTCCAAACTATCTCTCGTCGCGCACCCAAGTCAACCGGCACCAAACTCCAAGCTATCCTCGAGCCAGATACATCCCTGTGGACAGAAAGGCTCAAGACCCTCTCTCCGACCCCAGCAACAGTGTTCTCCGCCCTCGGCACGACCCGTGCTGCGGCAGGCGGAACCGCCAACCAATGGAAGATCGACCACGACCTCAACGTTGAGCTTGCACGCGAGGCTAAGGCGCAGGGTGTGAAGACCTTTGTCTTCATCTCAAGTACTGGTACGCGTGGGATGATTGGCGGCATGGCTCCGTACTCTCGTATGAAGCAGGGAGTTGAAGACACCGTGCGTGATCTCGACTTCGACCACGCCGTCATCCTGCGTCCCGGTCTGATCCTCGGCGAGCGCGAGGAGGCCAAGCCGCTCGGCGGGTTGCTGAACCCGGCTGTTCATGGTATCGGCCGCGTCTTTGGCATGTGGGCTCAGGACATCCTGGGGCAGGATGCCGAGGTTATTGCACGGGCAGCGGTCCATGCGGCGAAGCTGGTCGACGAGGGCAAGGCACCTTCGAAGTACTGGGTTATTGAGGCGGCGGATATTGTGAGATTGGGTCGGACTGAGTGGAAGGATTGAACGTCTTCATATCTGCAAGCTGGGGAGAAGACGACGCGGATCTTCACTGGGGGCAGATTTGCACAATGAAAGGAATAAATTCCGAGGGAGTGAGCATATCACGACCCTCGTGTAGAAGTATTGTTTAACTAGATATTATTTCCAATACCCACCGATTATTGCTTTCTCGTTGAGTCTTCCTGATGTGCATCAACGTAAGAGTCTCATACATTTGATGAAGTTGGCAGTACCAACCCGCACCCTACCTATGTACCTAGGTTTATTAGTCAGAGCATGCGCGCTGACCATATCTTTTAGAGCCAACCCCAAGGTCATACAGCCTCGACGTGGTGGAAGATATCGCAGGAACTCGCCGAATCCTGTGGAGCGGTGAGCTGAGTCCCATGTGCAAGGTGCAGGAAGAGATCCCGAAGCTGGTATGTAGCCGTAATGTAGTACAGCATTGACGCATGCGTGCATTTTGCACCATCTTCTCACATCGCCTGCATTCCAAGATAATAAGTACCCGGGCGGTGAAGCTCCAGGTCGACATGTGCCGCCCATCCAATACTGACAAAAGTGGAGATTTCAACGCAATTATTGTTTGCTGTTTGCTTCATGCCTCGGCCTAGGTATCTCGGGAAGGCCGACTAATCCGCGGCTGCGGTGTCGTCAGATCACCAACGGCCAATCCCAACGGTCCGGTTCGGACCCGGCATCACGGGTGAGAAAGCGGCGCAACTTGGACGCCGAGCTTAACCTTCACCCCTGGCCAGTTGGGTTTAACTCCCCCTCCAGTTTATCTTATCTCAGCAGCCGGTCCCTGCAGGCACACCATAACCGCCCCACTAACCCCTCGATCCACAGCCAGCTCCCCGCCAATCTCAACATTGGATCGCGACAAACACACAACACACGATCAACCACACACACGTACTCGTACTTCACTCAACCTCCCTACATACATACATACGTACATACATACCCCTCTCTCCGGAGCACCCCCTTGTCCGTACACAAACACCCGGAACCCGGCAAACCACCATGTCCCGCCCCCTCATCATCGGGGACCCCTCGGGCCCCACGGCGCCGTACCCCCTCCGCATGGAGGGCACGGTAATTAGCGGTTTCGGACGGGGGTCCAAAGAGCTCGGCATTCCCACGGCCAACCTCCCCGTAGACGACGCCACCACGCCGTGGATCTCCACCATGCCGTCCGGCGTGTACTTCGGGTGGGCGTCCCTCTCGCTGCCGGCATCACACCCCAACGCCTCGCCCATGCCGGGGTCCAGCTTCTCGCTGTACCCGATGGTGATGTCGATCGGATACAACCCGTTCTACAAGAACACGGTGCGCTCGGCGGAGGTGCACGTGCTGCGGAATTTCGGCGCGGATTTCTACGGGGTGACGATGAGGTTGTTGATTACGGGGTTTATCCGCAAGGAGTTGGACTATGCTGGGCTGGAGGCGCTGATTGCGGATATCAACCTCGATTGCGATGTGGCGCGGACGAGTTTGGAGCGGGCGGCGTGGAAGCCGAGGGAGGTGGCGGAGGATGGGACGCTTGATTGCAGCTGGTTGTTGAGGCCGGGTAGGGAAGCGGAGGACGGAAGCAAAAAGGAGGCGTAAGGATACAAATATGAGAAAGGGGACGGTTCGTTATTTGCTGTGAGGATGGGATTGAGGTTGAGCGAGCACAAGGGTTAGTTTGAAGGGCACGACCTTTAGGGAAACATTGAAAGCGTATATTCTCATGTTCGACCATGCTAACCCAAGCTTATATGATGTGGTGTCTGCAGACACACACCCCTGGCCTAAATGACCCTCAAATAGTAATCGATGGCTCTCTTTAAGCAATGATTGCTAAGGATAAGAATTTTCGATACTGTGGTATATCTCCCAAACGCCTGCGCCGGATGCCTGTCACTCTGAATGCCCAAAATCTTTTTTCCCGTCCCAAATTGCATAAAGAAATGAAAATAATGTTAAACGGCTAACTGGTTGTGGTTCCTATAATAGCACGGAAGGAACTGCAGCCGTCAGTTAAGCCAGCCATATGGTATAGGGCAAAGAGAGGACTTACATTGACGACAATCATCATGGGTATATCGAACGTGTCTCTCTTGATCGTCCATGTGTAGCTGCATTCAAGCTTGCCATCTCTCTCCAGCTTTGAGATACCGTGCTCGCCGTCGATCTTGGCCACCCGGTTGCTAAGAATGCTATTTCGTGGGTCTTTTTGCGGGCTTTCCTCCTGCGCATCAGCGCTTGTAGCGCTCTCCATGTTCTCCTTTGTGCGATATTTAAGCAGGCGGCATTTTCTCACCACCTTGCCGCGGCTGTTGTTGAAAGCCAGCTCCGCATAATCCTCATAGAAGTCGATGACACTCTCGTCGTCCATTAGTTCAAAGAGGAAGACGGGCTGAGGTTGGCCCTCGCCGGCCTTGGTCGGCTCCATACCCTTGAGTAGAGGGGTCGCCAGGCCGGGCTTTCCGCTAGTCGATGAGTTGGAGGACCCGGGAGGCATGACACCGGTGTTTACATTGAGATTGGGCTCCTTGCCCAAGAGTACGTCTTTCGTCCATCCTGTGAGTGCCGTAAACTCTTTGTTCACCCCGGCTACCTCGCCTGTCCGACGGCACGCCAGAGCCGGGCTAGAGCATTGGTGCATGAACTCCTCGTACTCGAAAAGCGCCCGCTGGAAGCTCTTCTCCATGAAGACGAGGTCTTGCCTGTTCAGGGTCTTCGTACATGAGATGAAGGACGGCCGGATCGTGGCCAGTGACTTGGCAATGCGGAGGACCTTCTCCCTGGAGAACCGATTCTTGAGCATATAGATCACTCGGTGGAAGCTCTCCACATATGGAAATGGATCTTTTACCGTCTCGTAAATGTAGGAAGGATCGCGATGGCGTTTGCCAAGGATGCCTTGTGGACCCATCTTTAAGAGAGCTGTCGATTTGGGCTTCGGTCGAGTCATCGATGTCTGCTGTTGGCTACTCGACGTAGCTGTTCCCGAATAGTTGTTAGCTACAGGAGACCCTTCAATCCCGAGAGGAGTGGGTTGCGGGCTATTATTCTCGGTGCTTGGGCTTTGGAGACTTGTAGGGCCGGCGGCAATGGCATAGGCGTGAGGGAGTCCGTGCTGGAGGTTGCCTTGTTGGTATATACTGTTCCCGTTCTGATCCAAGCCGAGGAAGTCGGCCATAACACTGTTATCGTAAACCTTGTCGAGCTGGTTGAGTCCGTTGCCGTACATTCCCGCTGGCCCATACACGTCTCCGCCACCCTGCTGTGACAAGGAGGGATCTCGAGGAGGGGTTTCGCCAGCGCCCAGTGACATCTGCCCAAGCATTCCAAATTCCATGGCTCCATATTGGCTGCTGAAGTTGATCCCCTCCAAGTTGAAACCGAAAAGAGGGTTGCTTGGATCGAACAGTGTTGGGGGGAATGTCGCCATCGGACTGGAAACCTGGGGGACTGGCATGGCGCCCATCTGGGGATTCTGCGTTTGGAAGGAAGGAGACACGGGGGACTGCTGGCTTCCGTACTGCATATTCTCGGGCATGGTTCCCATCGGGGTCTGGGAGGACGAGAAGACGGGGTATTGCGAGGGATTGGATTGCGAAAAGAATGTTCCAACATTGGATGATACTTCGGACCCCGAGTTTGAGGGATGGCGGTGGCCGTTGGGACGAATTGCCGGGGCGGCGGGATCATAATTCGGGCCAAGTACCGGCCTGAGAGCTTCCGGTGGAGCGTCGTGGAGGTACTTAGCTTTCTTTCGAACGCCATCTTGGCAGGCCTCGGCCAGTCCACGTTTAATACACCTTTGGCATGGCCGTTCATCTCCTGCGAAGAAGTCAATACATGTTCAACTGGCGAGAATTTCACGATGACTCTATGTAGGAGAGGACGGTGATCTGGTGCCGGCTGGGTGCAAGACAAATCTGGCGACTACAGCTGTGCCCTAAGGTCTCTGGATGATCGGCAATGAGAAATATCAGGCTTACCGCAGGTCAGATGGGCTCTCTGGCAGGCGTAACAGGCCCTTCTAGCCTTCTTCCTCCTGGGTCGCAGGGGATCCTTGGGATCGTACTTCTTCTTAGGCTCGCCGTTGCCATCGAGGCCATCAGCGGTAGAGTTCTGCTCGGTCATCTTGTCGTCTTCGTACTTGAGGTGGCCGTCGTTGTCGTCGTACTCGTTCTCGCTGTCAGACATAGCACCCGAGACGTCTGCCTCGGCGGGCCCTGAGTCTTCCGGCATCTTGGCCGAGCTTTATATGCGACCCACGTTTCTTGCGGACCAGCGTCCTGGGGAGGACGGCGCGGCAATGCAGGCTCCACACACAAGTTTCCTGCGGCACCACGGTCTACAAGGCAGGCCGAGCCCTCGTCGAGATGGGGGTCAGGGGGCCGAGCAGCAGAAGCCTCCTGCAGCAATCCCCACGGCAGTGGCACCGCACCAGGAGCGATTGGCGCTGCAAGGCGTTCTGTTATCGGGGCAAAGTGCTGGGCTGGTCTGGTCGGCTGAGAAGGCGCGGGAGTGCAACGTGGAGGGCGCTGCGTGTGTGGCGAACACCCAGCACGCCTCTAATTTCCAAGACGGGCGACCTTGACGGGTAACCTGGAGAGATCGGTACCTACGGCACGGTGTGCTCACGGGTAGGTCGTAGCGACGCAGGCGCAAGGCCGGAGACCGCAAGACGGGGCAGGTATGTAGGTACCGTGCCTTGGCGCGGGCATCAATGGGGCCGGGCTTGCTCCGGAGTCGCTCTTGGGTCTGTGGCCTTCCGTAATATGGGATGTTGATCCTCCAGGGGCCCAGTGGTGGCCGTCCCAGCTGACGAAGCCTGATACACAGCGACAATGGGGCTGTCTCGTATTCCTCAGCGGGCTCGAGGCTCGCCGGCCAATGGGCACGGAGCCGGTTCGCAGAGGCGTCTTCCTGTGCGACGGTGCGGACACGCTCAGCCGATCAATAGGAGCTGGTGTCAACGGCGAGGGAGCGTCGCAAAGCGCGTAGGGTCACGCGTGCAGCGGATAAGGCACTTCGTTATCCGGCGGACGTCTTGGGCCCCGGAGACGAAGGAGGGCTCAGCGCGACAATGATAGGAAGTTGGCCAGCTGCAGCTATCCGTCGCTCGATGCTCGCCTTCGCTTGGCGACGCCTCACAATTCCTCTCTCTGTCTCTCTACACACGGTGCGGGCGAGCGTGGGCGGAAGCGGGACGATCGACGCTCGATGGTCAACGCCTGCGATGGTTAGCGATGGCGTTCTGGTGCCCTGCCGTTGGCGGCTCTTCGCCCTGAAAGCCGACCCAGACAAGACAGCGGCAATAGAACCTCCCCTCTCCCCTCTCTGCACGCTGGGGTTGTCGGCGGTCGCCAGCGCGGACGCCGTTGTCGAGTCGCAATTCAATTGGGGGCTGGGAGCATGTGGATGTGGCGGTGGGTGGTGCGGCCGAGGCAGGACCTTGGGGATTGGGGGCAGCGTCTCGAAGATCCGGGCAGGTGGGGTGAAAAAGACAGCGATTGTCCGTCGACCCGGCCTCTAGCGTCAAGGCGAACAAGTAACGAGAAACACTGTGCAGGCGTGTATGGCTTCCAAAGTTTGCTCGTGAGACTCCGTCGAGGTGTGCAGTGCATCTAGGTACTGAGGTGGATTCCCACGCGTCCCATGCTCGAATTGACGATCCTGGAGTCGCTGCTGCGGGGTTTTTGCCATCTGGACGGGACTCGTTTCCCAGGACTTCGCGATGGCCATTGCGAAGCAAAGGGCATTTTTTGCCCACTCACCTCATGCGGCTCGCTGGTTGGTCGAGGTAACGGATACCCCTGGGGGAGCACAATGCTGCGGAGCTTGCAGGGAAGCCCCATTGCGTGGCCGAGTGTCTTTGGCCCACACATAGCCGTTGTGCTTTCCTCCCTCAAGCGCCTCACCTCAACTCAAACTCGACCTTGACGGTGACATCAACGGCAGGGTGAAGAACGCCTTCAACCGTGGCGGCAATCTTGGTGCATCAATAGTTGGTTGCTTGCTCGATGCTCGAGAGCCGACCTTGGAACTAGTGCTGCTGGCTGCACTTGTTGCTTCTTCGTCTCTCCAATGCGCGTGCAATGCAGGAACACGACGACGATGCCCCCAGCCCCCTTTTCTTCCAACCTGCAACTAGTTGCTGAGAACCGCCCTTTTCCCTCAACTCATCTCTGATGAAGTCTCCGAGACATAGCTGACACCGAGACAGAGGCCGCCTTGCGGCCCGCGAAATGCAGTCCTGTCACTGATCGAGGCGGTTCCCGCGCGCTGGAGGGGCGAGACGACACTCCAGCTGCTTCTTTTGCTTTCTTTTCACTCTGGCACTCAGTCGGCCTCGGCCTGCCTCAGCTACATTCGTTTGGGGACCGATGTATTGCTCCCTACTGCAGCTCCTAGCATCGCTGATCGACGCAGGAGCTACCTATATTACACGGTGTACCCAACTGAGTCCTGGAATGCAGCATATTGGGGACTCGTCCAACAGCGGACGCAGTATCCATATGCCGCTGACTGTGCACAACCTACACAGTACGCAGAGCACAGCCCGCACCACCTTGCGCGCCCCAGCTCATACCGCAGTTTAATAGTCGCGGGAGGGGGCATGGCACATATCATACCCCAGCTTATGTCGCCCAATATCATCTGTCAATGGCCAGCGGCACGACGTAGCCTGATGTGCATCAACCGCGTTAATTCCCGACCACGGACCACGGTGAGGCCCCGACAGGTCACCAAGCACCATCCGGGTCATGGAAGGCAGAGATGCCCAGGCACGCTGGCGTCGTCGAGACCTCCCTGCCCCTCGGCTGGCCAGGCCTCGTTCTGATCAGGGCACACCGGATAAAATTGTCCGGCATATCATGCATCACAAACTGTCAAGCAAGCCCCGATCTCACATCGCCTTCTTCGAGTCCCTCGCAAGGGTCACTACCCGGCTCACCGTCTCAGGGGGAAACGCTAGTTGGGCACCAATGCGACCTAGATCTGCAGCCTCTGTTCCATCCCATCATTTCTTCACCGCATCTCATCGTATCTCAAGCCAGCCTCAAGTCGAGTGGCTTGACAACCACGATGCCAGTCAGTGCCACTGGGGTTGCTCCACTCCCATTCCTTTTTGCCCCCTTGAGATGCACAACATCGATCCTTCTCCATGCCGTCATCCACGGGTAACATATGGTTCCATGTTGAGCGTATATCGGAAGACGACCTGAAGCGCTGGTATACCGACTTCGGTATAGGGCTTTATCAGGCAGCAGCGCCGAATACCCCGAGACCCTGAGATACCGATCGCCCCGGTTCGTCATCGGAGCAGGCACAGGCAAACACGGCCAGCCCCCGGTGCTCCGCTGGACGCCCCATCACAGTTCGGCTTAGCTCAGGCGCTCTCTCTGCGTCGTGGACCCTGTTCTCCGTCCCACGCGCCCGGGGTGCCAGATCGTGGTCGTCCTGACCTGCAGCCCAAGCACCAGTGTCCTTTTCTTCCATTGGACTTGTTTCAGGCGGGACGGAAGCTCCCTCTCTCCACTTCGACGGTCCCCCACCTTTTGTTATGATGTCGCAAACTTGCTCCTAGCCCGTATTTTCTTCCCATACTTGAAAAAGATGTAGGGGAACGGCAGCATCACGAGTGTGAGGAATGCCAGCAACCCTGTGGCCCATTGGTAACCTAACCCTTCATACATCTGAATTCCAAAGAGCGGGAAGGCAGCTGCGAAGGCCCCAGGTGTCAGAATTAGCAACAGGTGGAGAAGGAGATGTCACACGGGAAGGATCAAGCTGGATGATGAGGAGATGTTCGTGTCACCGAGGCATCGAATTACGTACCTGCAAATGAGCATCGCACAAGGGCGTTCCCGGCTAGGACACTCGCTGCGTATCGCGGGTATGCGTCGACCTAGAAATGTCAGTTAGCACAGCAGCTCGCATTTTGTCCAATCCAACACATCCCGGGCCAGTCCTGCGGGTCGCCAGCTTGAAGTCTTTCCTCCCTCGAGCTGAGGCACTCTCTCGGAGGCTACTAGCGGGGGGAGGGGGGGTACAACATCACACTCACAAGAAAGGTGAAGATTCCGGTAACTAATAACAAATGTCAGTTAACTATTCCCCTTTCATCATGGCACACAGTGGGCAAAGGGATGTCTCAGGCTTGATTGCTCTCTCTTGAGACACTCGGGACGGCCATAATGACTAAAAAGGGGGGATGGTTCGAGGTAGTTTGACATACAGGCCAGCATAGTTCTGCAGGAGAGGCACGGTTAGCCGCATAATACTCGCAGAAACGGATATGCGAGATTGCAAAACAATAATACGCAAGGCGGACGAGGCAAGGGGCCGATACAGTGACCCAAAAATGGGCCCTGACAACACAGAGCTTAAAACAACCCATGGAGCGATCAACGAGCCCCGTATGCACACGCAAGGCAGCAGCAGCAAGGTCATTGCACGGCCAAGGCGCTCCTCTTGCTGCAGGCTGTCGTGGTTAAGGTGAACTCGCCGACCCATGCCCCTTCACGCCCAGCCTCGACCCCGGGATGGTCACCGCGCAAAGTAACACGTCCGTCAAAGCCCCGGGCAACTGACGTCCGTGCTGCTACACAACAATCATATCCTCTGGACCGATGAAAGGTCTCCCGCCTCGCATCACACTGGGATCAAATAGGGGTAGGGATAAGAATCCCTGGTACTTACCCGATGCCAAAAACAAACGACCCGATGATGGGCACGATCCAATGAATCCACGGGTATGTCGTAAAGCCAAACCAAAACAAACCACCGGTGATAAGTGGCGCCGCGAGGATGACCATAGGCAACTGATCCTCCGGCTCAGGGCGCGGCTCGCCCCCGTTCTCGCCGCGCCGCCCATCAGCCAGGCGGTCGCGCAAGCGGTGCCAGAATGGCGTGGACGCCGCCGCCAGTGGCATCGCGAGCAGCAGACCCATGAACGTGAGGCCCACCTGCCAGAGGTTGAAGCCGTAGTTGTTGCGGAACACTAGCGGGAAGGCCCCGAAGAAAAGATACAGCAGCCCTAGTAAGATCGCAGAGTAGAGATCGAGGATTAGGCACATGGGCTCGAAGGCGAGGATCTGGAAGGGCCGGAGCAGAGAGGAGGATACTGTAGAGAGGACGGAGCGGGTGGTCTTCTCCATGGGGGCGAAGTACCGGTCATCTCCGGTTGCGGCGCGGAGGCGGCGGGCCTTCTTGGCTAGGAGGACGGGGTCTAGGTGAAGGTTAGATTTCGGTGGTGATAGGGGGGGAGGGGGCGAGGGTTCGGAGGAGTTACGGTATGTCTCCGGCACGAAGAAAAACAACGTGACAATCAGCACCGCACTCTCAATCAGCACGATGTAGTGCGTCCACCGCCACGACAAGAAAGAGTTGACCACCCCCCCGATCAGCGGGCCGGTCGACGGCCCCACGAACGGCGCCAGCGTGAAGATTGCCATGGGCGCCTGCATGTCGTCCCGAGTAAACATGTCCCCCACGGTACCCCCCGACACGGAAAGGAATGCCGACCCGGCAAGGCCTTGGAAGAAGCGCGCGACGATCATGGTGGTGATGTTTTGTGCCAGGGCGGACGGGATCAGCCAGATCATGAAGGCTAGGAAAGAGGCGAGGTAGATGGGCCGTCGGCCATAGAACTCGGCGAGGGGCGACCAGAAAGGGCCCAGGGCGATGCCGAGGACGAAGGTGGAGAGGCCGAGGGTTGCGACGAGGCGGGAGTTGTTGAACTCGGCGTCCATTTGGGTGTAGGTTGCGGTGTAGACGGCTGAGGCGTTGGTTCTGGTTGGGGTTGGGTTAGTTTTTGGCTTTCTCTGTTGGTGATGGTGGGATGGTGTGGTGTGTTGGTCAGGAGGGGGTAGGGAGGCTGCTGACTTACACGATGAAGCTGCCGAAGGAGGTGATGCCGATGATGGCCCATTTCTTCCCCTTGGACATGTTCCGGGGGTTCTCGGGGTCATCGGGGCCGTCCCATCCGACTTCGAAGGCGTCTTTTTCATCATCATCATCTTGAGGCGAGGGTGAGATATCGTCGACGCCGACGTCGGGGAAGTCGGCGCTGTCGACCGGGTTGTCGCAGCCATATCCGTTGCTTGATATGTTTCGCCGCAGACTTGCGGCTGTGGTCTTGTTGCTTCTGGTTGTGTCCCGGCTGGGCCGCCGGTTGGTTGTGGTGTGTATGGGCTCGAATACGGGCAGTGAGTCTGAGGAGCTCCCGGCGCCGGCAATGTCGGGGTCTTTCTCCTCGAGACGGGCGGCCTTCATGTTGGGGACCGGCAGGCCTCGCTCGATGTCTTTTTCTTCCATGGTTTCTTATGGACCGTGGACCGAGGTGAGCTTTTACGAGGGTGTTGTGTGTGGTTTTACGGGGAAGTGTTGAGTTGAGTCACGGTGGTGTAGCTCCCGCGAAGGGAAGTCGCGTCACTGAAGCAGAGGTTCGTTTTATTTCACTGGATAGGTAGCAAACAATCCACATCAATGGTGGGGGAGGATGGAGCATATAAAGCTTTCCCCGTACTGCTACGACCGTCCTGGCATAGAGGCGCCCCTCCGCCGGCGCCGGTTGCCCGATCTTCACTAGCTTGGCATCGCATCTCGTTTTCGGCCGGTAGTAGGGATGGCTTGTCGACTGATGGGGAGAACGGTAGCCTTCAAGTGTGTACCGGCAGGTCATCCCACGGTGCACCCGTATTGCGCCGTCCTATGGTCTCATCTGGGGTGGGATTGAGTTGACCCTCAGCGGCACAGCAGCTGTTACCAAACATACAAGACAGAGCGTACTCGGCACTCGTGCTTAACTAAAGCCGAGTTTCCAGCGCGCAGAATTGACGTCAAGCAAGTCATTATGTCACTCGCCTGGGGATTCATCAGCAAATCATGGACCCTTGTCGGAAAAACTTGCCACCTCCAATTGACAAAGAATTACATTACCAACGGTCCCCTCCCGGTTTTGGGGGGGGGATTGGGGCTCTCGTTGCGGATCTGACCAATGGCCTGGCACGAAGAGGCGGGAATTGCGGAATTATAGAGCTGCAGGCAGCACTAACTCCCTGCATAGCATGGAGCGGCGTGGGAAAACTGGGGACGACGCATGGCTGCTGGCTCAGTCACAAGGTGCAGACTGACTGATACCGTAGAAGGGGGGAGGAAACGACAGGCTTGGGGTTGGTTGTTGGTTGGCTCCGCTGGCTCGGACAAGGCCCGGAAGAGCTTTCCGGGACTGGAGTGGAGGGGTATAGCCGATGGCCGGCACCGGCGTTCGGGGTTAACCGACGACTACGCAAGGCATCGCTGCAATGTCTGCTTCAAGATCGGTGATTTCGCTGTTAAGAGCAAACAGGATTCTATTGACCACTCGCCATCCGCCTCTATTTATCTGCTCTGGTTGCACAGCAGGATCCTCCATAGGTGCATTATTTCATCCTCCCCATATGCCGTGGCTGGCTGCAACCCTCTTGATATCCAACCTGCACAATGCCCCGGACGTAAATCCTTCAATGCGTGTATGTAATGACATGTCCCGTGTATCTTCCCCCGCCAGGTCTGCAAATGCAAAATGCCCTATGTCCAGTTCTATGTACCCAGTTCATGATTGGTGTCGCCGTCATTTCATTAAATCTTCATCGTGTCTGTGTTTCCGCTTTCCTGCGACTGGCAGGAGAAGCCCCTGAAAAAAAGATGAACCAAAACATGCGATGCCGTGCGATAAAGCGCGCTCTCAGTAAGCTTCAGATAGGTCCGAAAAGCTCGGTATGGTCGACTTGCAGTCAAAGTCTCTCGCGTACGCCTTGGCGGGCAAAACACCCGCCGCCAGGCCCTTCTTGTAGCTCCATTGGGGGCTGCCTCAGGGGTCATGTTAGCAACAACGTATATCTGAATGAAAAAGGGGAAAACGTACGCTGACTCGGTATCCCAGACCCAGTAGAACCACCCCCAGCCCTTCTCGAAGCTCGACATCTGCGCCTCGGCGAACATCTTCAAGAATTTCTTGTACGACTCGCTCCATTGGCTGGCGTCGGCGTTGGCCGGGCCACAGTCGCAGCGGTTGTCGGTCAGGGGGCACCGGGGAGTTGTGACGTCGGTGCTTGCATTGCCGGTGAACAACGTGCCGGTCCATCGGTTCCCGAACCCAACGTTAGTGAGGTGACGGGCACAGTCCGTGTCGGCTTGCGACCATTCCGCCACGAGTGTCGGGCCAAATCCAGTGCCGCGGGTCATGCTGTCAACCGTTTGCTCGGTCCAGCCATCGCAGGCGTAGCGCACCTTCTCTGAATGATTGTAGACTATCTGGCCTGTGTTGAAGATGACATACTGGTGGACATCAAGGGCTGCCCGGTCGATATTCTGCAGCTCGCCTTGCCAGTTGTTCAGGCCACGGAAGCCGTCGCCAAAGACGATGATGGCGTCTTTGACGCCGTTGCCGCGCACAATCTTGGACGCATTCTCAGTCCACTGCAGAACCGCCGGCACAGAGAGCGATGTCATCCTCGGCTCATTGGCCAGTCCGTAGTGGCTGATGATGTTCTTGTAACGCGGCTGGGCAAAGAACTTCGACAGTCGGTCGTGCACATCCAGCGAGCGCTGCGCGTTGCGGTCGCCATCAGTTCCATTGAGCCAGCCGATAGCCCCCAGCCGTCCGCTGTGATTCCAACCGTTCTGGCTGCCTGGAAGCCCGTGCAAGTCGAGGTTGACCCGCAGTCCGTACTTTCGGCACCACTCGATGCTCCGGAGTAGATAGCGCCAGGACGTGCGGAATACGTACGGGTCGCCGTCGTACGTTTGTACTGCCCAGTACGAGAAAGGGATCCGCACGTGATCGAGGCCCGCCGCAGCAATCTCCTTGAACGTGTTCTCGGTCACAAAGGTCGCGTAGTGCTTCTCCAGGATACCCTCACATCGCGCCGCTAGGTACGTACACAGCGTGTACTCATCAACGATACCCTGGCGACGGTCATAGTCGAACAGAGATGGCGTGATGAACGGTTCAAGTGAAAGCCAGCCACCGATATTCACACCTCGTGCCGGCCGCTTTGCGTAATCTCCCCAGGGCTTGTCAAGCGCGGGTGCGAATTCGTTCGCCGCCTTCGAGTCATCCCATTTCGAGAAAAGTCCCATAACGGGGAGGTCGCCCACTGTCTCTGCCGTGTATGTCAGGTTAAAATGCGTGGTGTCGGCCCACTTGAAGGGATTCAACCAAGATGGCGCCCCGTTCGGGATGCTGGCGGGGTCTATCGAGTCGAGACCCCCGGACTCAGCCTCGCCACTTCCACTGCCTTCCTCGTCGTCGTTGCCGGCGTTCTTCTTACTGACGACCACGGCGATAGCGATAATGAGAATAACCACCAGGGCCACGCCGACTCCAATCATGATATCTATCTCAGTTAGCAAACCCATCCGGTATACCACACCACAGTTTCCAGTACTCACAAAGCTTCCTCTTCTTCTTTTTCACCGCCTCATCACCAAACCCCTCTTTCTCCTTGTCCACACTATCCTCATAGCTATTACTCCACCCACCACCCCTCAACCGTTTCCCCTTCCCTCTCCCCTCCTCCAACACCGCTCCGCTCACCACCCTCGCACCGCTCCTCTTCCTCACCTCCGGCGGCTTCTCCCCCTTCCTCCTCCTTCTCCTATCATACTCCTCATCATTATCCGTATCCGCCACCCCAAGATACTTGCCCTTCTCCCTCCCCTTCTCCTCCCGCCTCGGCTTCTCTCTCGCCCGTCGATAATCATACTCGTCATCCGAAGCCGGCACCCTCTCCCTCTCCCTCTCCCTTCTCGTCCCCGACTCCCTCCTCGTCCTCGACTCTCTCCTCCCCCCTTCATCCCTCCTCGCTCGCGACTCCCGCCGCTGCTCGGCGCGCATGCGCTCACGCTCGCGCTCGACTTCCCTCTCCCACGCGCGATCCCTTTCCAATTCCCGCTCACGTGCGCGTTCCTTGGCGCGTTCGCGGTCCCCTCGCGGCGACGAGGCCGAAGCCTGCTCCTGCGCCCCGACGCTGTGGCGCCGGCGCGCATTGTGGGTGTTTAGCTGGGCGAGGGCCGCGGCGGAGAGAACCTTGGAGTGGGAGCGGTCATCGTCGGTTGAGGTGGAAGTGGTTTGTTGGTCGCGGGAGCTGGCGCTGCGCTTCTTGCGATGGTTGTTGTTGGATGAGGATTCGCGGCGCCGCTGGTGGCGTTCGCCGGACATTTTCTTATTTTATTTTAGAGTCGGTCGGGTTGCAATGTGGATTTGGTTCGGGTGGAATGTGACGGTCGAATAGTGATGAGGTTATTGTTCGGTGGTGGAGATGGTATGTGGATGATGCATATCTCTGCGTGTAATTGTGGAATTGAATTGTCCGTATCGAGGGTGCTTTGAGGATTCGTAATAATGCACAATTCTTCCCGAATGGACGAGGTCGGCGGTGGTTGATACCTGTCCTGCCACGTCATTTTGTGATTCGTTGGTTTGTCGCGCTGCCGAAAGACCAAGTAAAGTTGGTGCAGATTGTTGACTGGGCAACACTTATCCATCAGCACCAGCCAAGCCCATGACAGCTGCCCGGTTACGTCACGCATAAGCGATTGTGTGATGAACAAACATCTTGTCCCCCGATGGCAATTCAGGTGCGCGAGTCGACCAAACTGCGACTTACTTACACAGAGCGGATGAAGCTCGCCGATTTCACCACCCCAACCTTCAATGCTCACCACTCGTGCTGGTTCCCTCTTCAGGGGCCCAGGTGGTTGGCTACAGATTACAGTGCCTGCATGAGACGGCTGAGGCGGCAAAGCTAGCGGGGCCCCGCACCGCCATCCGAACTCCAATTGATTTCCCGGGTCAGCTGTACAGTGAGAGTCGGCAAAGCCGTCGCAAGCCGCCCCGAGCGTCATCCCTCACTTCGTCCGACTTGACGGGTGCTCGCAGCGACCGTCCTCACAATGTAGACCTCTCTTCTCTCTCTATTATCACAGTTGGGAATACTCACCTCTCCAAACCAACCATGAAGTCCCGACCAACTCGCTCCCTCTCCCGGGTGCTGGCCCCAATCCAACGCCGAATCGCCTCGGCGGCATCCCTGCCCCTCCACCGCAACCAGCAACGACTCTACTCCCTCCACCCCCCAAATGCCCGCCTCAACCTCCCAACCGACTACTCCGCGACGCCCCTTCTCGCGCACGCCTCACAGACCGCCCTAAGCAGCCCCGAGCTGCCCGCCGAAGCGCGCAATGGCACGACCAAGCGCATGAACCTCTTCCAAGCCGTCAACGACGCCCTCTCCATCGCGCTCGCCGAGGATGAATCCGTGCTCATATTCGGCGAGGACGTGGCCTTCGGCGGGGTATTCCGCTGCACGAGCAAGCTGGCCGAGACATACGGCGGCGACCGCGTCTTCAACACGCCGCTGTCTGAGCAGGGCATCCTGGGCTTTGCGATCGGCGTCGCTGCCGAGGGCATGCGGCCTGTGGCGGAGATCCAGTTCGCGGACTATGTGTATCCGGCTTTCGACCAGTTGGTAAACGAGGCGGCCAAGTTCCGCTACCGCGATGGCGCGCTTGGGCGGAATGTGGGTGGTATGACGGTACGGATGCCCTGTGGCGGGGTGGGCCATGGGGCGCTGTACCACTCGCAGTCGCCGGAGAGTTTGTTCACACATATTCCGGGGTTGAGGGTGATCATGCCGCGGTCTCCACTGCAGGCGAAGGGGTTGTTGCTGGCGGCAATCCGCAGCAATGATCCATGCATTTTCATGGAGCCGAAGATTCTGTACAGGGCTGCTGTCGAGCAGGTCCCGACGGTGCCGTATGAGCTGCCGCTGTCCAAGGCGGAGGTGCTGAAGGAGGGGAAAGATGTGACGATCATCTCGTACGGCCAGCCGCTGTACAAGTGCTCCGCGGCTATTGAGCAGATCGAGCAAAAGATGGGGATCACGGTGGAGTTGATCGACTTGAGGACGATCTATCCCTGGGACAAGGAGACGGTGTTCAAGAGCGTTCGAAAGACAGGGCGGTGCATTGTGGTGCACGAGTCCATGGTCAATGCTGGTGTGGGCGCCGAGGTTGCGGCGGCTATCCAGGAGGATGCGGAGACGTTTGTGCGTATGGAGGCGCCGGTTATGCGCGTGGCAGGGTGGAGTATACACACACCACTTCTGTATGAAGCGTTTAACGCACCTGACGTAGCGAGTAAGTTTGTCCTTGTGGTGTCTTGAATAAAGAATGATTGCTAACATTGATTATAGGGATATATGATAGCATTAAGAAGGTCATGGGCTTTTGAGCGGTTTGGGAGAGGCGATAGAGAAGCAATCTTATATCTCTGCATTTGTCCTCCCGGTTGACTGTAATCTGGACATACTCACTTAGCGCCCTTGGTACATTTAAAAACTCTTCGTCTGTATCCTCCTGTGGCTGCGATTGAGCTCAACTTTGGCGTGCGCTAAAGAGGTAGGACTTCATGCCTGAGCCATCCACAATGGAAAATGCATTAGAAGCACGGCATTTCCTACTCGTGTCTTTCCGCCTCTCGATCTATTCCATCCCCTGGTTCATCTCTCCTCGAACAATCAATTCTCTTGACCTTCATGGCTTTCGAGCTTTACATCCCGCCTTGCGTCAGCGCCACTGCCTACCCTCCCCATCCCCCGCCACTGGAAAAGGCCCTGAGAATCCAGATCGAGGGTCCCGTAGTTGCCATACAGAAACTCCTTCCCGAGATATCATGGCATACCAATCCCTTGTCACTGGTGTTTCCGCAGCCGGCCGGCCTGGAGATTGCAAAATTGGCATATCAGACACTATATGGGCGGGATGTTCGCCCAGAGCTCGCTAATGATATGGTTGTGCGGGATGAATACTTGGGCTGGGTGACGGACGTGACACCATACAGGTGAGTACTGTCAAGTACTGTCAAGTGGAGGCTCTGGCGTCGCACTATTACTATTGGGATGGTTTTATTCCTGACGGCTAACCATTTAGACATATCGACTACTACGGCGTCACATTCGATCACCTGGTCCCCTCCGACGATCCCGATCGACGTGTTACAGATCTATATCATTGAGTTGGAGACTGATGATGGCGGACCGTTTGCCAATGGTGGGGCGTATGCCAACAAGTACCTGTTATTTACAGTAGATCTAGCCGACTATACAGGGAATCAGGTGCTCGCCGTACTAAGATGCTGTCAAAAGAGGAAAGGCACCCAAGATCGTGCGAGGGTGAACAGCTCGGTGGCTGAGAGGGATGCGAGCCCCTGAGTTCTGGTTGCCGTGCCAGCAGCTGTTGACGGCAATTGGCCACTGTGGCGTGCGGCCACTGTTTTCTGATGTGCCTTCCATATTGTCTTTTTGTTTAGCATGGTTTGGTGCGCGCACCTGTTCAACATTCTCAGGCACCTCATACGCCTAGCAACAGCTGAAGGCCTCAAAGAACACAGGCTGATTGCGATTATAAAATGGCCAACCACAATCACCAAAACTTTAACGCTCGGCTTAACTTTGCCAACACGGTTCCTAAGGAGCATTTCAGCTTCGAGGTGCCTAAAAACAAGAAAATCTAAAAGCTGACCTTTATAGGTGTGAAATGATGCCTCTGTCGGTTCAGCTTCCATTGCCATGAAGCACCTCAGCTCGCATGACCACACCCCTTTTTTCTGACACTACCCTACGCCGCATCGACGGCGCCGATTTGCGTATCATCGTCCCCAGTCTTTTTGTCGACGTTGGCTGCAATTTGGTCTTTGACTGGTCTGTCGATGGCTCCAAGTTGCTGACCCGCTTTTCGATCGTAATCGGCCATGGGGTGGTCCAGGTATTCAGCTGGTTTGTTGCCATACCCGTCCCCTCCCCCAACCCTACCCTCAACACCGTCCATAGGAGCTTTGGGCTTCGGCTTTTCGCCAATCTCAACGATGTATCGGGCCACGTCTGAAGCCCCCTGCGCTCCATTCTCCCTGAGATAGGACACCGCCGATCGCCCTTGGTCGTCCTTCATGTTCACGTCCACGGCGATATTCCCAGTCGGCCTGTTCAAGAATCGCGAGTACAGCTCCTTGAAAGACCTCGTTACCGCTGCCCTAGCAGTGTAACTATTGCTCGCCAATACAGTGAGCACCACCACTGTATCATTGTGGCCGCGCTGTGCGGCATGGATAAGGGCCGTCTTCCCTTCAGCGTCCTTGATATTGGGGTCCACCCCGCCTTGGCCTACCAGAGCAGCCACGACATCGACATGACCCTCTGCTGCGGCGTAGGATAGAGGAGTACGTCGATTCTTGTCCGTGCTATTGACACCCGCAAACCGCTTCTTGGTAAGGAGGACCTGGACGCTCTCGAGGTGTCCGCCTTCGCATGCGTACGACAGAGGCGTCCGACCATCTCCATCGCACGCATCGATCTGGAAACCCTCCTCGACCAACAGCTGGACAACAGCGTGGTAGCCCTCTCGCGCCGCAATGTGGAGAGGCGACTGTAGCGTATGTCCTGCAGCCTCTGGATCTGGCGTCCTCAGTTGACCGGCACCGCCGTCCAGGCGGAGAAGTCTCCGTGCCACACCGACGTTGCCTCTGCCAGCCGCCAGATGAAGTAGGGTCTGACCATCACCGTTTGTCCGAGTGGCGCTTGCCCCCTTCTCCCTCAACAGCGTGACGATGGTATCACTACCGCTCTCGCACCCGCAAAATAAGGGCGAGCGCCCGGCCTTGTCAAGCTGGTTCGGATCCGCGCCCTCGAGGAGCAGGAATCGCGCCGTATCCGTATGACAGCCGTACGCGGCGTGATGAAGCGGCGACATGCCGTCGTCATCTTGGGTATTGAGGGTTGTTCCCCTCTGGCGCAGAAGGCGAACGATATCTGTGAATCCACGCTTCGAGGCTTCGATGACAGCTTGGCCGAGTTCAAAGTCTTTTTTACCTTTGAAATTGTGCTTCTCGTCAATCATTTCGCACAGGGAGGTCACAAGCCCCGAGTAACCACAGGATGCTGCGATAGCGATGCCATTGCTCAACTGCTCCGGCGACCATTTGGCAATTGCAAACGCGAGGGTGCCGAAGACTACATTCCGCTTACAGGCGTAGTCCAGCGTGGTTCGGCCCGAGTTGTCAGCTCCCAGGGGCAGGAATTTCCATTCCCCTAAGCTTGTCTTTGAGTCTGAGGCAGCATCGCTGTCGTTGTCAGATTCGATAGCGTTCTCAGACTCGCTGGCGTTGTCAGACTCGCTGGCGTTTTCTGCCTCATGATCAGGCGCGTCTTCGAGGTCAAAGGACATTTGGACGAGGCCAATGAGTGCATCCTCGGACCAGTCCACAAGAAAATGGTGCAGTGGTGTTTTTCCGTCTTTATCCGCCACGTTTATCTCGTTTTTGCTGAAGGTGAAGAGTTTCTTGAGATTTTTGCCCAGAACACTATCCCTGAAGGCTTTGTTGTTGTGGTAATAGTCCAAGCCCCATTTCCATGGCAATTCTCCGACAGGTTCATGGCGGAATGGTTTTGCTTGGTCACCGTTTTCTGGGTCTTCATCCCCTGGCTCGGATTGGGACTTGGACGGAACACTCTCCATTATTAAGTTGGAGAAGTTCTCGCCTTCAAGTACGTCAAATAAAACGTGGCGCTGGTAGAGCCCGGGGGTGCGGAAGCAGACGTGAAAGGGGCTCCGGTTCCAACTGTCCCTCGCAACGGCCCAGTCGTCCTCCGTGGACCACTTGTCAAATGCAAGTGTGAGACCAAAATACGCCCCAAAGTGACGACTCCCAAAACCGCCGGGATAGTTGTCGAATGATCGTGGAGGCACGGATGTGGACTGGAGACTTACGTGCAGAACCTGACTGAGGGTCTCGAGGAGGGAGTCGTTTTCCAGTATCCCATTCATTGACTCTTCGTCCCCGGCGTCATTCAGGTGCACGCCCCAATTCTGAGACACATAGTTTGCGAATGGAAGCCTCTGCTCCATTTCGTCGTATTGACTTTGTGAAGTGAAGGGGCCGCGAGAGAGGGTGTCGCTTTGGAGGAGCGCCAGACAGGTGATGGCCGCGTACTCTCTTGCCTGTCTTGCAAATTCGGTTGCGAATTGGTAGAGGTAGAAGGGCAAGGCTGAAGGCGTCGTGAAGACTCTGTTTTTTTCGACATCAATCTGAACGAGCCCCATGCAGACAGTTGTGATCAAGCTTGGCGGAGGCAGTCTGTTGGGGTCATCGATCTTAGCCCCTGGCTCAGCAGCGACGGCTTGTTGTAGCTCTTGTACTGTCAGCGGCCGACGGGCTACTGACAGCCAGTATAGCACCCTTTGCGCGAGCCGTGATCGCTGAGGTGACTGGTCATTGAACCGAGACAGGACCAGATCCACGACTTCAGATAGTCGAGCTGGTGGTTTTTCAAGTTGGCTGGTTACTTCGGCTAGTGAGGCGAAACGATTGAGCTGGGCGGCCTGGGCGACTGCAGATAAACAGCTAGTTTAAACAATATGTTAAAAGCGCCCATACTGGAAAGTGGAACAGTTATAGACGGTGGGGAGAGGAGAGGGAGTGGTGACGTACTTCCCCCCCGATTTCTCAACCAGCTTATCACAGAGCCCTGAGTGAGCGTCCTTTCCTATCATATCGAATAGACAGGTATGCTGTTGACATTGTACGAACGCCTCAAGGTATCGTCGGATATCCGAACTGTTGTGATCCTCGAGTTGAACCACCATCTCTTTGCGGCCAACGCCCAGTGTAATACACTGCTTGACAATTCGCGAGCGGGCTGTCGCGACTAGCCTTATTTCTCGGACGGCTGAAACTCGGTGAAGTATTACCATCAAATCAAGGAGATCGTCGCACTCTTCCAGACCATCGAGGCAAATGTAGACCCTTTTGAACCGAGACTGGACACTTAAAAAGTCCGAGACGAGATTCGCAATCCAGATACCGCCGCTGAGCTGGCGATTACCAGTGCTGTTGGCAACATCTGATCCGCTAGTTTGCATTTCTGCCAAAAACCTGGGCAAAGGGATGCCCTTCTGATCACACAGCTGGCGCAAAAGGCTGGAAACTGCATGGTAAGGCTTACACCCGCCGCTACGATCAAAGTAGTAGTAGGCAACTATGCTCTCCTGTTCTGGTTCTTTTGCAATCTCTGACTTCAGCCTGTTGATGACGGCGTTCCTGTTTGGTCATATTCAGGTCAGAGTTCAGTCTTTCAACGGCCCGGGGGAGTGTTCCTCACATCAACATTGTCTTGCCAGCACCAAGGCTCCCCTGCAACCATAGGCAGTTTTCCCCTCTCTCAACGCTGTTGAGGGACCCAGTAGTCGTCTTTTGCCAGCTCTCGAACGCGGGAAGCGCGAATATCCATTCGCCGGAACCACTGACCCTTGATTTCGACAGGTGATCATGAATCAACCCAACTGGCTGAGACCACAGCAAGTCTAGGAGTTTGTTCTGAATCTCGGCCTCTGGGGAAGACTCTTGGTTAGGGATGATGGGCGGCATTTCTGTTGATGGTGTTGCCGGTTCACCAGACGGGTTGGCTGGCCTCGCAGACCTTGGTCGGGGGACGGGACGGCGCAGCGCTGGAAGGATGGCGCTGAGTCGCTCCGAAAGCCTTGAAGAATCCGTGCTTCGTATGATAAGATGCTGATCCCAGAGGAGCGGGTCTTGTTCCAAGCTATCATGGAGGGCCCGCACCTTCCGCTGGAGACTTTCGAGGAAGACGCGTCGGTCCAAGTCATCAAGCTGTGAGGAAGTGCTCGATCTCGTCCCGCGCCGCGGGTCTATAACCGAAGATGTGGCATCGGATAGAGGATGCAATGGCCTCACCATTGGATCTATGTCGAGATACCGCGCCGTTTGAGCTCCTCGGTCGGTCGACCGGAGAAGGCGTCGAACCATTTCCTCGGCCTTGTCGTCCTCGTACCTAGAGTGATAGTAGCCGATGTCATCGTCTTCGAGGTACGATATGCGGCGCCTCTCCCGTGATCGCTCCCTCAGCAGCGCATCCTGGCGGCGGGTCAGCTCGTCACCTACAAGATCCGGGTCCGAATCCGCGCTGCCGCTGTTGGTACGAGTGAGCCGCCGGTGTCGAGGGCGATCTTCAGTCTCTGAAAATCGTACGGAACGCATAGTATCAGCGAATTTAATGGCCCAAACGGAAATACGACTGCTGATACCAAACCGTATGGAATAACGACTGCTCTTCAATGGCCAAGGTCAGGCTCTATTCTTTTCGTGGGTTCGGTAGATAAGAGTAGGTACTTAAGGTAGGCAGTCGTCATGCAATGCTGGGTAAGTCATTGGGTTGGACATGAAGAAGGCGCAGCCAACCTGAGGCCGGAGCTCTGGTAGAGGTAGAGGAACATGCTTACACCTCGCTGCCCCCTCTAATCCCTGTCATCCTGACTGAGGGAGGGGTAAGCATCCGCAAGGCTCTGTCAACATTTCCCCAGCGCCTCAGATATCGGGCATATTCTGCAGTTGTAGGCCGATTGAATACATTAGGTATTCAGAAGCGCCTCCCAGCACCTCCAGTAGCCATCCAACGCCTCTGTAAACTCGCAAAACACCTCCAACAGACGTTTGTAACGCTATCGGAATCATGGCTTCAGAATTACGCATCCCGATTGTGGCTACCACCCGAAGCGATGGCAAGGGAAAGACCAAGAACAAAACTCCTGACCAGGTCCATAGGGAGGACATCATGAACCACGAGGATGCCTTCTTCCACACTAATATTGTGATGTCGGCTTGCGTCCGTAAGTTTCCTCATGCCTCTTTTGTCTCCTGGCTTCGCTTTTCTCTCAAGACATCTCGGCCGAAAACGCTGACCCTCACACGTACCTACATAGATGGCGTCTGGGATGAAAAGAACAACGACAAGACCCCCGCGACTTTTCTCCTCTTCACGTGCGAGGTCCAGAGCATGCGCGAGTTTAGAGCGAGGAAGATCAAGCTGGAAATCGACTTTCGAAATGTCGATGATCAAAGTGGAAACCGCCCTTTGGCAAACCCAACCATCGTGTCGCGCGGCCCCGAGATCATCGAGCGTTTCCACAAGATTCCCGTTCTTCACAAGAGGGAGCATGGAATTAAGGGCGTCCTGGAAGGCAGTGCTGTAGTGAAGCCAGGCATCACACTGCACCATATCAGCAGCCAGGAGTACGAGAGGCAGTACTTCGCCGAGGCCAAATCGGGGGTGCGGCACGCCTCCCCCATCGACCATCGATATGTGAAGGTGTGGTGGGTCTACACTGAGAACAGCAAGGGTGCCGATGGCGTTGCTCCAGGCTTTCGCATTGCGGTGCTGCTGAAAAGAGAGAACGACTCCAAATTCCAAGGCCAGGTCTCGATCACCGAATTTGACGCAGGGTGGCGGTATCCGGGAGCTGTGGCGTGGCATGATTTTTGGAGCGAGCGTGACCCAGACGCCGAAGCAGACAAGGTCATCGACCCCATCAACTTCGACCCTACGATGCCAGAACCGATCATGCCGAAGTGGCTGACGGGGGTCGACCGCAAGCAGCTTGTCGAGCTTCAGACCGAAGGCGGAATCGATAAGAAGTATGCCCGTGTCTGGGGTGTGGACTTGTAATGCGGCAGGCTGCGGCCAAGGGTAGCTGGGGGTGGGGCCGAATTAGCGGCCAACTTGCGTGATCAGCCAATCATTCGTCCCCACATGCAATAGACTGTCCCATGCCGCCGCCCGAGATTCTGCTAGCCAAGCTTTTTGATCACAGTGCCAACTTCTTCTCAACACATATTATACCTACCGTGCGCTTCACCTCCTGGCCCTTTTCTCTCCTGACTTCGGGGGCATGTTCGTAGCAACAGCAGAATGGTGTCAGAAAGAGCCATGGCTGCGCAATATAAGGTAGGCCGCCAGAACAATAACCAGGACACTCTTTTCCCACCGTTGAGCCTTTCCATTGCGTGCGAGAAGTTCATAAGTTTCCTTTACAATCCCAAAAGGAACAGCAGGCTCTGCACCGTGCGCCGAGTTGTGCACTTTGTGCGCTGGGAGGAGACCTCCTTCAGCTTCCTCGAGTCACACTGCAGACAGTGTGCTGGTTTGAGCTGATTCTGGTAGGCTGCTCAATACCCAGCCTGCATTTCAGCTCAAGCTCTGCGAGTCTGAACCACTGAAGTACCAGTACATGGTCGAAAAGAGCTCGAAGGCTACCTATGGCTAAATGTTCATTTCTTGGCTGAGGCTTGACTTTTGTTGACGGACAGTGGATGGCGGAAGGGTGTTATCTGCTCCGCAGCTCCGCAGAATCAGATGCTTGAGTTGGTGATCTCCTTTCGATTCCGTTCAACTACACCCTCGTCGCACCTCACGGTTCCCAACACTCGGAGACAACAACCTCGAGCCACCAAGGATTGGTCGGTCCCTTCAAACCAAAGTCGAGATTCATGATGGCATCTACAACGGTAAATGGTACGTGTGCCCCATGGTCTCTTTGCATCGATCGATCCCTGACAGCCGTCTGAAGTGATGCTGGAGGGCCTTCTGAGCAAGCGGCGCAAGCAAAAAGCGACGAAGCAGAACGAGAAGTCTATCACATACACCGACACCGACACGCTGCTTGGATTCATCGAAAACGGGAAGCAAACAGAGTTCAGGGCAGCACGGAAGTTCATCAACAACGAGGACCGACTCAGGCTAGGCGAGGCCATTATTGACCGATACCCCGAAGAACAGGATGAAGGTCCGGTTAACAGAGAAGACGACGAGGAAGGCCAAGAAACGGTGCTCCTAACGCCGCCGCGCAGTCCCTCCCACCAAACACAAGAACAATGGCTGGAACTACTGCTAGAGGCTTTATCACCAGACCCGAGGGCACGAAGGAACCTAGCCGAGGAGTTGATCAAGAAAATTGGGCAAGGTGAGATGAGGCAGGCTCCCTTGGACAAGCAAAGCGCCGCCCAGCAATTCAGCCACTACCAGATACTCAAGTACGTCATTGACAACAGCGACGATCTCTACTGCAAACAAGACGAAATGAACCAGACACTTTTTCACATCGCCGCCATCAACGGAGCTCAAGCAGCTATCAAGATCTGCCTATCAGCTGTTGATGTTGAGAGCTGCTGTTTCGGACACACCGACCACGTCTCAGGTTGCCAAGTAGTTACACGTCTGCTGACAAGCGTGGATAAGGAGGGTTATTCTCCCCTTAGCTACGCCATCACCAAGAGCAAAGCACAAGCCGTTGGCGATATGCTAAACTTGCTAGGCAATGTTGGCCCACAGGAGATAAGAAAGTTTCTGAGAAAGGCTATCACGAGTAGCAGCGGCAATAATATCGACATCATGCGCGAGTTGCTCACTGTCAGACCTGCTGGAACAGAGAAAGAGCACCGGACAGATGTCCTCGAGCAAGACATCCTGCAACTGGCGGCCAAACACTTCAACTCTGAGGTTTTCGAATTTCTGCTTAGTGTGGGAAGTAGAGTTATGCGCAGTCCAGACTGCAGCTTGATCCACTACGTGGTGTACATCGGTCAGGTTGAAGCGGCAAAGTATTTGCTAAAGAAATTCCCTGACCTTAGCACCAAACTCCACTTTCACCCGGATCACGTATCTGGACCGGGCTCGAGCACAATAATAGGCGAGCAAAGGTTCACAGTTCTTGCGCAAGGCTTAACCTCAAGTGCAGAAGGAGACGAGGAGAAGTTCCCAGTTCTAGCGCTGTACAACGGCGAGGACACGGAACTCAGAGACATCATATTCGAGACCCTAATGCAGCGATTACCCATTTCTGAGCTCAGAGAGCATCTAGGAGGGCAGACTTGTAAGTCTTCGTGCCAGCTGCACATGTGGAATTGCTGCACAACAGCTAACCGACTGCGGAATAGGGACGGGGAAAGAGATCTCACTCGATGTCACCATCCTAGCCTCTGACCCGCTTTCACTTGCGGCATTTCTCGATTCTATCCGCGGCGACCTCGAGAAGTTCGAGGCAGACGAGGAGACAGATATCCCCGTCCACAACCTCCCACATTTCGACAGGGGTGGTATTGAATTCGAACGAATCCTCAAATATGTCAACATTCCGTCTTTTGCGGGCCCATTTGGAGAGAAAAGGACCGAGGCAGTCTCTATCCTTCAGTGGCTGAAGGTCTACAAGCACGTGAAGCGTGTCTTCGAGGTTACTGTGGACGATTGCAGATATTGTCCTAGCACCGAAGAAGACATCGAGATGGCACTCCGAGGCCTCGGCGTTCAACACCTGGACTGGAGGAGAACCGACCTCTCGATCGCGTCAATCGCAGACGTCGCAAAAGATCTCAAAACCCTGCATCTTTATTCAAGTGGCAGCCGTGCGGCTATTGACCACTGGCTTGGGCCTAATGGTATAAACATGCTCAATGTGAGTCTTACAGCATACCTTAGTGGCCATAGTCCTGCTACGATTTTGAGAAACTGACCTAGCCTTCCCAGCTCGACCAGTTGTACATCCACATCATTCAGGTGGGTAGCCAAGCAGCCGCAGCTTAAATTTCCGTACTGAAAAATTTGGGTGATTAGGACGATTTCGTCAGCGAAAAACGAGCACAGCTTTGCGAAACTCTTTGCAAAGAGGCGAAACTTAAAGTCATGACCAAACCGGTGGTGACCATCGAAACGGATTGGATCCCAGAGCCGGCTGGCCACAGCCATCACAGATCCGCAGGGTCCGCGAGGAAGCAGAGCCCGATCGAGGTCACAGGACTCAAGCATTTCATCCAACACTATAGCGAAGCTCAGTTGACATGTAAGCAACTGAGTCTCGCAGTCAAGACAAAAGTTGCCATTTTGGACAGTGGCGTCAATGGGACTCGGTTCCCTCTCCAGAGCCACGAGCGCCAAGGCCGCAGTTTTGTCTGGAGAGACAACGGAAAGGGACACCAGTCTGAAGCATCTTGGTGGCTCGCTGTTGATCCACACGGCTCTCAGATGGCCAATATCATCTCTCAAATTGACCCATCCTGCGTCTTCTATTTCTTCCAAATCGCCGACAACATGAACTACATCGAGCTACCTACTGTGGTCAAGGTATGTCAGACCTGCGCTTTTCGTCCAACCCCTTGCAAGAGGGGGAATGCATCATGCACGGGGAATAGATCCTTATTTGCTATTCTATTCTACTAGCAGACGACTGACTGGCTAACCGAATTTCTCTTATTTGTAACAGGCCCTCGATTGGGCAATCAAGTGCGAGGTGGACATCATCAATTGCAGCTTTGCTCTGGACAAGTGCTCGCCCCAGCTCGAAGCAGTAATCCGCAAGGCCAAGAAGAAGGACATCATCATAATGTGTAGCACAGCCGACGAGGGAGAAAACACAGACGAGGTCTGGCCAGCAGCTTATTATCGGCGGGAGCAAGACAAGGCCGAAAAGTTTGAGAATATCTTCCCGATCGTGGGCTGCGACGAGCACGGGAAGTTTTCCAAATACGCGAACGAAGGGGCTGGTCGGTACATGTTCCGAGGAGAGGACGTCGACGCTTCCAGTACTGACCACACCATACCGATCGAGCGAGCCAATGTGCAGGGAAGCTCTGTCGCCACAGCCATAGCTACGGGGGTCGCCTCTCTCATTCTGGCGTGCTACCGAATGGTCCAGGGAAAGCTGGACAGGGAATCCAGCCCACCGGGCTTGGTAAACGCCTGCTTCCACAGAATGTCTGAACAGCTCAGGAAGAGCAACACGCAGGACAGGGATAGGCTGCTGGTCAAGGCCAACAATTTCTTCCCGGTTGGCGAGTGTGACATCCTCGATGTCCCTAACTTTTTGGGGTACATGGAGCTTCTCTTCAACGATGTTTCTTAACCCGGCAATTCGGGAGCGGGGGAGCCCCCTATTAAGCGCCACGATACGAATACTTGCATTATAACGCCCTCTCCTCGACAGGAAGCCTCCTTCTCGATACCTATCAAGATATGTGTCGTGGATGCCCACGCAGGATTTGCCGACTGTTTCCCCGGTTTCCGCTGGACGTGTCCACCTTAACGTATGCAACATTGTTGTAACTCGGGCCCGAGGGCCAAGATTCCCCTTTAATAACAATCTACAGATGTAGTGCTATATTCTTTCACCTGTTTTGCATCCCTCATTGTGATATCAGTCCCTCAGTAAAGAGAATGAATCTGAAGATGAAACAAGCCTTGAGTTTAGATGCCAAGAGTGCTCCGTTCTTTGACTGGTAAATGTTAGCATAATGCCAATGCCCTCCTCAAACTCCTCGAGAGAGTCTAAGTACAGCCTGAAGAGAGAAGGGACTCGCTGAGCACCCTATGGGCTGATGACTGCACCCTAACCCGGGCCGTTGCCTGGGTACTGAGTGACTTTCAGACTCATCTCCCAAAACTATCACTCATTCTACATCAAGGCTGTTCCGCCTATACCGATTATTTCTACCTACCCGAGCTCCTGGAAAACTCAAAAGTCGCCGACCCGCAGTCTCGGCAGCTACCAGTGTCTCTACCTATCTCTGTGCCGCAAATGAGATTGTAGAGGACTTCCTGGAATCGCACACCAATATTGACTCGGGGTGGCTGCGCAACAGCCCCTGAACCCCTGAATTGTGGTTGCCGTGCCAGCAGTTGTTGACGGCAACTGGCCTCTGTGGCTTACACCCCATAAATATTTCGGTAATTCTTACCGGAAAGAGTCACCTTTCCTGCCAGCAATTGCGAGTTCAACCCGTAGCATCTGCCTGGCTACTGTTTTCTGATGTGCCCTCAATATTGTGTTTTTGTTTGGTGTGGTTTGGTCAGCGCACCTGTTCAACATTCTCAAGCACCTTATACGCTGAACAAAAGCTGAAGGCCTCAAAGAACACACGTTGATTGCGATTATCAAAATGGCCAACCACAACCACCAAAACTTTGACGCCCGGCTCAACTTTGCGAGCGAAATTCTGAAGAAGCATTTCGGCTTCGAGGTACCTGCAACCCCTAAAAAAGTAGGCCCAGTCCTGACAGCACCATACATCCCATTGAAATTCCCGTCTCCCAGTTACTAGCCTCCAAGCCAAAAAAAAAAGAGATCACCCCACTCCAGTACGAAGAGTCCTGTCCCTTCAAATACAACAACTTTGTCTACCTCATCACCCTCTCTTCACCCCCCACCGCCCCCAGATTCCAGACCCCCACTCAACCGAGCACCATACCCATCCCAGCAGCCACAACCCAGCTCATCTTACGCCTGGCAAACCCAGACACACAGGGAATGCACTCCGAGAACTGTGTGGAGAACGACGTCGCCATAATTTCCATGGCCTCGCAGGCGCTGAGTAAATTCAAACCACATGTCGTGCCGAGGACCAACGGCTGGGGGAGTGCCAATTCTGGCCGGGGATGGATTCTGCAAGAATTCATGCCAGGTGAGCACCTGGGTGATAAGTTCGAGACGATGAGTATCGAGCAACAGAGGGGCATATTTGCGCAGATGGCGGAGATGCTTAAGGCGCTGCAGGAGTATGAGGTGCCTGGCACGGTCACTGGATTTGGGGAGGGTGAGTTTCGATGGGGGAGGGGAGATTGTTAGTGCGGGTATGCCCACCGTGGATGCAGGGTATGGCAAACCACTGTCCTTTACATGTCCCAACCGTTGAAGTCTTCGATGGCCCTTTATCACGCTGACTTCAGTGAGCAACTCCCTTCCCCAGTTGTCATCACACGGGCACTCCCACTGACATCCCCAAGCCATGAGCAACATCCTCTACAACTCCACATCCGGCCGCATCACCGCCCTCATCGACTACGACTTCTCAACCATCTCCCACCCATCATACGAACTCCTTCGCTCCTGTAGCGGTGCAGGCGGCCAATTCCGCGGCTGGACCGACGACGAGGAAAGCGACCAGGCAGCGCTTCGACACGCCAAGCTGCATGGCTTCCCGTCTCCGCTGCCACTGACGAAAGAAAATGGGGTGAATTGGGAGATGGCCAAGGCCTGGGAGGACGCGCTGGAAGGAGCCGGAGCGAGACGTCCCCGGAATATAGAGGGTATTGAGGGCGTCGCGGATATTGATACCATTTTGCGCTCAATCCTGCCGTGGCGCTTGACGAATGAGGATATTGTGGCTATCCAAGAGAGGGAAGGCGTGGAGAGCATTTGGCAGTGTAAGGAAGAGAATGAGGTCTACTTGGGTAAGCTTTTGGCGCGCTTAGGGTTTTGATATGCTCTGTCGTGGGCTTTGGGCTTTTGGGCAGTCTGGAAGCGGTGGAGAATCAGTTTTGTAGTTTGGTCGTGGTAAGGTGAAGGGACTCGGAGTCTCTATTCTATATAAGTCGGTGGTTTAATCAGCATTGTCTACCATTTGCAAGCAACACATGTGGCTGTCTTTCCTATGATTTGAAAATCAAAGTTTGCATTGATTTTCATGGGTGTTTGCCTTCACGCTAGCAGAGCGCAGACACAGGCGGCAAACTCGCGAGCACTATTTCGTTCGGGACTTTGTTCCCATCTAGAGCCCTACTATTATCAGAAAGACTGCCAGTCCCAGCAGCTTGCCTGACTTCAATCAGTGGCACGGTAAACGCCCAAGCAGCTAGCACACAGCGAACGATATCAGCACAGTCAGAAAGCTCGATCGCTGGTTGCCCCATGAAGATCTTGTGGTGGTTCTTTGGGTCGTCAGGTTTACCAATGAGCTTTTCCAAAACTGCTCCCAAATCTTTGTTTGCCAGCTCTGTGTCAATAAAGGTTTGATTAAGCTCCATCGCAACGGCAGATTCATAGACCTTTTGAATTCCTGACACAGCAGCTTCAAAGACGTCGTTTTCGTCTACTGATGTTGCGGAGCCTGGGTCCTTTGTATGGTCTATGGCCAGCGCGACGACTCTTCCGAGGAGGTTCGAGTACCGGGCAAAGATAGCGGCTGCATCCGGGGGTTTGCTGTGTTCCGAAGGGAACGTGTAGTTCACAAAGGAGTGGCCGTCGACGTGATATCTCTGTAGCACGTTTTCTCCGAACAAGTTCTCTTCTTCAGCAGGTTTAAGGACCGCCTTTCTGTGGAGTAGATCGATCAGGTTCTCCAGGTTCTCGATGCATCCCTCGAGATTGACTCCGGCCACAGTGAACTTGACTGCCGCTACGACATTGGGGCTGGCCTGTGGTACGAGACCACCAAAGGCAATTCCGGCCACAGCCCGAGGCCACTTGCCAGCTTCTGTCTTGCCGTCTGCATGGAAGATCAAGCCGACTGAAGAGCCGGGGGTGGCTACCGCAGTCCCATAGAAAGCGTCAATGAGTTTGTCGCCTGGTAGGCGGCGCAGGAATTCGAGCGAGTCACCGCCGAACGCCCGCTTATCGACAATTTTGCCGCCAGTTTTGAGGGTATTGTAAACATTGGGTGTGACGTATACTGAGAGGATCCAAGAGTTGTTCTGTGCGAAGGGGACGCTTCCGCAGGCAAGATGTTTCGCCATCAGCGTCGTGTAGCCATCTCCCATTGACGCTGCGTGACGCGGCAGTCGAGACCCCTGGACAACCGAGATGGACCAGGAGGTATCGGCATGGCTGATGTCGAGGGAGAGGCCAAAGCCGCCAACACCGGAGAGGTATAGGGATTGATCGCGCCGGGGGAAGGTCACACCCATGACGATGGCGAGTGCTGCGAGCTCCTCTCTTGTTACACCGATACAAGCCTTGCCTCGTACGATCCACATAGACGTCAGTCGTGATAGCACTCTCTTCACCTTGCGACGTGGCGACATGATGTTGTCATCGGATGTCGCGTTTGAAGGCTCGGTGCCCCCAGGGGGCAGCTCTCGATGCACCTCTAACAGCTTTCCATCGTCGTAGAACCGTTGGCGTGTATGCCACATGCTGGGGATATGCTGTCGTTGGTGGCCGGGCCTCTCGATACGCTTCAAGAAAGTAAGAATGGGTTCCTCGTTCCTCCAGGATTCATCCAAGAGGCTGACTTTGGACGCGATAGAGGTCGCTACCAGCTCGTACAACTTTACCCATGTCTGCCCTGAATGGCTTTCCGGCATGAGGTCCAATACACTGCTCGTCCATGCGCCCTTGTCTCCAGCTTCAATAAGGCTGGTAATCGTAGGGAGCTGGAGGGCCGTGGTTTTGCGGCCCCTGAGCGATTGGAACCATGAGACAGGATGGGCATGAAAGCAGCCGAGGGACGCAGGATTTGATGTGAAGCGCCCCTCATCGTCAGCTCGAACCCGTCGGACGCGCTCTATCAGGAGGGCGGCAATGGCCAAGACGATGGCGAGAAGCCCAAGAAACGTGCCGACCGTCTGTGCCACCACCCATTTGAATTCCGAATCGTCACTGTCGGACCCCGCCGCTTCAACAGGGCTGGGCTGTCTTGCAACACCGGGCATGATGGCGGTAGTGATAACGGACGAGCACGAGAAGGCGACGATAGGTCGATGAAGTAGGAATTGATGCCATTCTTAACATGCATGACCGCGTCGGCAGCATCGAATATCAAGCCAGGCAGCAAGCCACTAGAGATGGCGAGGCTCTGAGACCTCGAGGGTCGCATCATTTGGTGACAGCCCCCAAGCGACCCGATATTGGCCGAGTGCACATGTGCCCATGTGGGTGGAGGGCAAGACCAGCCGTCTTGCAGTGCGGTACGTTTTCGGGGTAGTCGATGGAAAGCGGCCCATGATCGATAAAGTACCTAGGTACCTGTGCGGGAGGGAGATGGTGAAGGCCAGGCAAGCCTTTCCCCGCATCAACCACCCCACGGCTTGGTAGGTAGGTACTTGAAGGGAGGTGACCCCTTTTGTGGGCAAGGCCGCCCTGGACCTTGACCGTGACGTGCCAATCAAATGTCAGTTATGTGAAGTAAGGCGAGACAGGCAGTTCGGTGCCAAGTGACGTGGACAGGCTCTGCGCATGCGGACCACTGGAAGGCAATCTGGAATACTGCGCAGTGCGCATTGCGCGTTGCGCAACACCGACTTTGAAATTCGCCTGCGCAGCACCAAATCGCGCTGATAGTGCCGGGATTAATACGCTCTCGGATAAACGAACATTGAAGAATCGATTGTTGATAACTGTCGAGCGCATCTATCGAGGAACTTATTGCGCGACGGAGTCTTGCGATGAAGGGATTCGGAATCGAGCCCATGTATTTAGTTCGAGGAATCCTAAGATGCTGACTGTAAACAGTATGAATGAAAACATCTGCGATTGAATCTGAAGGAATCCTACATCCTACCATCCTGAGTCTTTTCTGCGCTAGACATCTTTGAAAACAATGTGCAACAATGCGAGTCCCTCATCGGCGATGCGGTGTGGCTGCACATATGCAGGAGCGACAGCGTGAGCAACCAACCAAAGAATCCGAGTGACCGCAATAAATTCGCTAACATTGAGGAAAAATCAGGCACCAACCTTCCGGCAACTCTGAGACTTACTCATATTCCATGTCGCGGTACCTGGGGGAGGCGTCATCAATTTCGGCGCTGATATCCTTACAAGGGCAAAATGGGACGCGGACGATGGGGCGCAAAAGTGTCGGTGAGGGGATCGCGGAGCTCGAGGACATGCTTGCTGGTAATTTTGGATGTGATTCGTTGAGGTTAGGCCAATCCGAGCCGCAGGGGGTGTAGATGAGTAGAAATGCAATTTCTGGACCAGCACTTGCCCAGCTTGTTTGAGTGCAGTGATCATCAGTTTGGGCGAAGCCAATACGGATGCCAGAATCTGTATGAAGGCACGCAGGAGTGCCCAACATGCCTTAGCATGCACGATCAAGCCTTCCACGCGAACAGCAGATACCTACCCATGTATCTTACCCTCCTCTCCTGCTTCTCCAGGCCCGAAAATTTACTAGAAATCTCTCGCCATCCAATTTTGAAGTCACAATGGCATCCGAGCCCGGTTCAGTATGGCCCTCCATTTTCAGGCACCCTCGGGTTTTTAATCGCCATACCGAGAACCTCCCATACCTTAGGAATTTGGATTTGACGGAGTTGGACTCAGACTCGGATGACGAGAACTGGGGCCCGGACTCGGATGACGAGAGTGACAGTGGTTTCATATTGAGCAATGATGCACTGACAGACAATGAAGCCGACCTAGGCAAGGACGTGTGCAAAAATCCTCCCAGCGTCGTGAGACGCTTTGCCAGTGGTATCCGAGGCGAAGATAGCAGCACACATCTAGGACAAGATACAGTTGCTAAATTTGTCGAAAATTTCTTCGCTCGATCGGCGACCGAAGCCCAGGAGTCATCTCGTCTCGTCGCGATTGTTGATGACAGCAGCAACATCGCTGATTCCGGATCTCCACGGCGTCTACCGACACACCGTCGCGGCCTGAAATTACGGGAATTTCATGAGCGGCTCAGCAAGCCGGTACGAGATACGCTACCTATTAAAACAAAAGGGTCGGGACATAATACTGACGGATTGGTTGGTGACTCCCCACAGAGGTTTCAAGTTCCCAACGATATCGGCACCAGTACCGAAGCTTCCGACGATGCGGCCGTGTTGAGGAGATTGATGTAGGTTCACTTTTACAGTGATGTCTATTCGCTGGAATCAATACCGTTGTATGATGTACAAAGTTCAAACGGGTAGCTAACCATTGTCTTAGATATTTACCTCACCTTGATGCCCCTGAAATTGAAGTCCTGGCATCAACAGCGTCGCTGAGTCAGCGAGGGACCCTCTTGAATCTCTTCCAACATCATCTGAAGCTGAGACCCTCCATCGGTGTCAACATAAGTGTAGGTGCAAGCCAAACCTATATCACATAGTCCAGCGATGAACAGTTGCTAATAGTCACCATAACTACGCAGTCCTCTGGGTTCAGAACCTTCAATTTCCACATAAATCTCCCGTTCTTTGCCTTCCGTAGGCATCGGCGCTTGCGTAGAGACTCTCGCACAAGCACGGACGGCAAGCCCCTCCGAAACTCTTGGGTTCTCGATCCCATTCCAACTCCTGCCCGCCACCCAGATACAGATAGTGAGCTTTGTCTGTATGAGGCACAGATGTCACTTGCCCTTGTAGGACTTGACGATCGTGTCTGGACCGCTTACAATGTTGTGGACACCTACTTTGACCAGGGCTTTCCTACAGAATCGGCGAAGCACTGCAATCAAACTTGGAAGGGGATTCAAAGAAACAAGAAACTACAGGTTCCTATCTCTGGGCAGCCCAATCCCGATCCTCGGGAGTACTTCTTGGACACACTCTATACTGGGACAGAGCGAGTTCGTCTGGAGTACGAAAATGTTCTCTCTATATTTGAGGAAATTCTTCAAAACAGGTATGAAAGTGCTGACACGATCCATCCTGTATGTTTGTACGTACTAACCTCGAGTGTTGTTCTCACCGGAAAAGATGCCTTTCAGAGGACAGGCAACAGCAAAATCCTTCCGAGTCGAGCCACCAAGTCCTGGAGCACCTATCGAGAATTCTTCTTTCCTTATCGGAGCTACTGGGTGCTTGGCGTGTCTTTTTTGACGTAGATAGAGGCTATTTTGCTGGAACAGCACGAAAAGGCGACTGCCTTCAGGCCCACAGAAAGTCATTTCAGTTGCTAGAGATGTATTACGAGAAGCTAAGGAATCTGGAGGGGTTGGCGAAAACAAACTGTGAAGCGGTAAGTCAACAAGCCTGGACGAGATCGTTTGACGGGTTTTACTAATTGGCATACCTGCGCCACAGATCGAGAGATATACTAGGCTGAAGAGTCATGATACTGTGGCCGACGTCCGCGTATTGGCGGTTCTCGCCATGATATTCGCCCCAATTTCCCAAGTGACGGCAATGTTCAACATGCAGGGCCTCCCTTTCACCCTCAACTTCGTCAGCTTCGGTTTTTCGTTATTAGCTATGGTATTTGCCTATTCAACAGCTTACTGTCTGGTGACGAAGTGGGGAGGAACCATCAAGCCCAACATTGAGGTGTTTTTGGAAATGGTGGGAGACGTCTTCAACCTAATTCGAGCACGAGCCCAAGGGCTATCTTCCTTGCGTCTGAAGATGAAAAGTTTCAGGATGCCACACTTGTGCAATACGCGACAACTGGACGATCAAGCCGAACTCGGCGGTATCTTCCAAAGCCCCAACATTGGATCAAAGCATTTCACCCTCTTTTCGCAGCCTGGTACCAGTCTCAGCCTTAGTCATACTCAAGAAGCAACACCGTCTGAAAAACTTGAGTTAGGCACACAAGAGCCTGCAAGAGAAAGTGTCACGCAATCGCCTTGGTTTCGAGCAAGCCGCTCAAGAGATCAGGGAATCTCGACCACATTCCAGGAGCACAATACCAACCACGCCCTAGAGGGGACCGGTGATCAAAGCAGACTCGATAAGGCTGGTGAAGAGGACAGCGACTCTGAGGACACGATGTCTGACGTCACAGACTACACCGACACATCGCTTATCGAGGCCTTTGAGGCGTCCCCGACTCCATTCGATCCGGCTTTATTGTCAGTACTCTTATCGCTCAAGGAAGACATAACTCATCGGATCAAACATAAACTGCAGACAACATTAACCCAAGCCACCGGCAGCTCAAACTCTTCATCAAAGCCGCCAACTTCAAACACCAACAGCTATCCCCTATCTCGGGATGGTTCAAGCCGCCAAAAACGGCCACTCCGTAGGGATGATGACAATAATGGAGACGATGAGCAAAGCGACCGAGATGATGGAGAAAAAAAGAAAAGGCCGAATGCTTCACAAATGTCACAGCGTATAGGTCAACCGAGAAAGCTTGCTTGTCCGTTCTTCAAGCGCTACCCAGACAGCAGCAACCTCCATACGTCTTGCCGGGCTCGAGGTTGGGACACTGGGCACCGAGTCAAGTATGCGTCTAGCTTCCAAAAGAGAAGAGCTCTTGGATAAGTTTGCCTCAGTACTAATTGGGCACCGTCTTAGGGAACATATCTACCGGAAACATCACCGGCCGTCGGCGCACCAGTGTCCCCGGTGCTTCCTCACTTTTGACGACAAAGAGAGACTCGACGAGCACGTGCGCGCCGAGCAGTGGTGTGAAGCAAAGTCCCAGCCTCTGGATGCGGAAAGTGTATACGTCAGTGAAAACCAGTACTTTGAGTTGAAGCAGCGCGAGCGGGGACGGAATGTTCAAGAGGAAGTCCGTTGGAACCGGATCTATACGATTCTCTTCCCTGGCGTTTCGGCAGAGGACATCCCATCACCATGTGAGTGGCACACCAGAATGCAACCTGATGGTCCCTAATTACATACAGATCACCTCGAGAATGTGCTGGCCAATGGAGCTGGTGTGGTGGCATTTCAAGAGTTCATGGAGCGGGAGTTGCCGTCTCGTATCATACCCGACATCGAAAACCACCTGCGTGTTCCGCTAGGGCCCCACGTTGACCTTGAACGCTTTGAACAGACCATACGTACGACGATTCGTGAAATCTTTGGAGAATACATGCCCGGGCTCGTCTCTGCAGGTCCAGAGTTGGAGGAAACCCCAAGGGATAGTCAGCCAGTGGGAAGCTTGGCTTCGTTTAGCATTGCTCAGCACTCCTCTTATACTTCCGATCCCAACAACACCCAGTTGGCAGTCGCACACGATTTCCGAATACCACAACCTTCCCTCAGAGTCCCTGATCCCAACAACTATTTATCGCCAACGGGATTCAACTTCGGTAGCGGCGACCATTTCTCAACTATGGGTACTTCTGAACAGCAACAAATGCTGCATTACGACGCCAATAGTTTCACAGATAATGACCCGCAGCTCGTTCCAGAATTACAACCTTTCTTGGATGGATCAGAGTCAGCATGGAATGGACCATTTTTCACCCCTCCCTGGAATAATAATTCGGGTTCTTGACTGTCAGAAGGGTGGTAGAATTGAATTCTTGTCAGGGACTTTGTATGTGTCAGTTGAGGATGGGGCTATAATAAACTTTAACTCATCAGTCTTCAGGCCCAGCTCTCTTTTCGCTCTTTTCTCCTTTTTCTCCTTTTTCTCCTTTTTTTCTTTACCCCTTTCGGGAGATATCAATTTTAAAGACAGAAATGCAGTTTCTAGACTAGCAATTCAGGTGGCACATGCCAACCATCAGTTACACATTGTCTTGCGCAGATGCCCGATTTCGTTCCGAGGGCACGGATGAAACTTGAAAGGTATGTAGTCAAGAATTTGCCTACCTTAGTATTCACCCAAGTTGCTAGTGGCTTGCCATGCACCCCCAGTTCGTGATGGGTAGTCTTCGAGGGATTAGGGTGGGGGTGCGGTGTGAGAGGGTGGAGGAGAGGTCGAGGGAGGCTATGCGGGTTACGTTGACGTTGCCGTTGGCGTGGATGGAGCGGATCTACAATCCCAAAGTAAGCTGTCCGGTGGTACATGTACTACCTCAGTAAAACAAGCCTCGATGACTGTGACTCGAATGATCCCGACAGCCATGGAAGATGTTCAAGTTGACTTCCTTTCTCTCCGACCTTCACCCCGAAAGCCGGCACTGACAAACTTTAAAGGTACCTGTAAGGTAGGTAGTCTCCAGCGACACAACTTTAACAGCCAAAAGTTTGCACCCGTGCACCGACCATCCCAAATGGTACTATTTAATCCTCAGGCCCAGCTCCTTTTTCCTCCCTTGTCCTTTCTTCTTTGCCCTCGGGCATTTAGTCACTTGAAACCATACAGAGAAGGCTAGCCTCCCCCTGTACCTAAGGATGACACGCTACTCAAACAGACGCTGAACTTTTTTTTTTTCACTGTGATTATGGCCTCTGGTCGTGACATGGAGAAGGATTTGGAGAGTTGGGTGCAGGCTTCTGCAAGAGAGGAAGAGTGTTTGGCGTTCGTGAGCCAGGCTCGACACTGACCTGACCTCCATATCAATTGTTTTTAGTTCTCTGCCTCCCAGAATGGCACTGGCGACGCCAGACTTCAGACATTTGCTATTACTACTCCGAATTGGAACAACGATTCAGGTCCTTGACTGTCAAAAAGAACAGAAGAAATCAAATCGCTTACAGGAGCTCCAAGATATAATTCCTCCTTGGTGCCATGCATTTGGTTCTCATTGAGGTAATAAAGTATTTTATGATTCGGTTATGCGGCAATGCGAATCGTTGGTTGGTTCCCGAAGAATCAGCATTACGGAATGATCAGCGGGTTGGTTGGGCTGGAAAATACGAGGCACAGCCACCGCGTAGGATTCTTACTCCATAAGTTCCAAGTTGCTTACGAGCAACGGTCGCACGGGTACAAAGATGGTTGGCTCTAGCGAAAAGGGGTAAAAGGTTTGCGGAGATTACCCGCTCCAGGTAGAAGCCGAATTGTTCGCAGGATCAAGGCTGAACAGGTAAGGTGGTAAGACTCAACGGCTTTTTGGGTCTTGTTTAATTGGCATCTCGAGTCACACAATCCTGGGCTGCTTCTTAATTTTCCTTTCGCAAAAGTAAGGTGCCAGTATATAAACACATGAAGACTTTCTGGAAACCTTGAGTTTCGCTGCCTCAAATAATTCAACAACGAATTCTCTCAAACCCCTCACCACCCCAGACACCCTCAACTCCACAACCATGCTCTCCCAAGTCTTCACCCTCGCCCTCCTCGCTGCAACTGCAATCTGCAGTCCCGTCGCTCAGGCCTCCACCGAGCCAACCACAACAGCAGCACCATCCAGCACCACCCCGGCCACAAGCACAACCAGCGCAACCAGCACCCGCACCAGACCAACCGCCGGACCGAGGAAATGCGTCCTCACCGAGGGCCCCAATCCATTCATCATCGACCCGTTTAAACGCCCGGACTGCGTCTGCAAGTGCTACAAGTCGGCTTGCGAGAGTCTGAATAGAGGCGGCAGCTATGCGGACTATGTCGCGTGCATTGACACAAATTTTGGGCCTAACAAGAGCCCGTCCTGGGGCACTGAGATGATTGCTGCGTTTGGTGCCTGCACAGGGGTAAGTCTTTGCCCGGGGGGGGGGTTCCTGGTGAGCAAGGGGCTAACTGGAGAGCAGTCAACTCGATGCATTGGTTAGGTAGAGGTGGGGTTTCTGATTGGGGATAGCGGCTTGCTGTGATTCTAGGTGTGGGATATTTCAGACCGCGTGTCGCTTTGTGTTTGATAACAGGTCGGGGGCGATATGGGGTGCGAAGTTTGAATTTGAAACTTATATGATGATTCCGAGGTGTCCATGAATGTGGCAGTGTCCCACGGACCTTTGATAGTTCATATTAGAAAACATAAGGGAGTACGTGGGGAAAAGTTGCAATGAGCTAAAAAAGATAAAGAAATTCGAGTGCTTCCATTATTATCGTGAGGTGCGTCATCAAGAAACCTGGGCACCGAAACAAAATCCTCCCCGCCCCCTCAGGGGTGCCAAATTCCATGTCACCCATGCCCGTGACTTGATCAAGTGGTGGCGCGTGAAGCTCATTCGTAAATGATGGACTTCTGCCCGACAACCTTCCAGTTGGGAATGGCCGTCATGACGTAGGGAGAAACATAGCCTGGGGTCCTGCATGCCTTGACGACCGAGTGCGGCATATCCGGGTTGTCATCTGGCAGGACATCGATCAACTCATGGATTATTTTGGCGGCGGTATGGTTAGATGACTCGAGGTAGCTGTAGCTCCAGCCTAGGCTATCTTGTGGGTCGTAATCCTTGGATAGGTTCTATTTGGCATCGTTAAAGCGCCAGTTGGGCTGCCAGTTGATAGGAATGTCGTATACCTTGTCGGCATTTCGCACGCACTTTTGGCTTCCCCCGGACGAATTTCCGAGTTGGTAGTCTCCGATGACTGAATAGGTATCTGGCAAGTCAAGGAGGGGAGTAGGATACGCTCTGCCAGCTGACCGTTAGCACAATCTCGTCTCTGTAACGACTGATACATCGCGGCAAGAGCAAAGTATCATAAAAAGTGGTTGTTAGATTGCTCCCATGGTGCTCGTATGTGGCTTTCGCCGTGCGCGTTCCCTCGAAGTTTGTGGGCGGAGGAACGAAACCTGGCGGAACATTTTTGGCGACGGTAGAGATGCGCGTGGTATTTGACACGGTGTTGATGATCTGTACAACCACAACTGTCCCTGTCTTCTTCGTCTCAGAGTAGACTTTCGGTGCCCAATATGTGTATGCGCCAAGACCGTAAGCGGTGCAAGTTGGAGTTGCCAAGCAAGCACCTGTCGATGTCGTTACCAAAGCCATGGATGTTTCGTCCCACCGAGAAAGAGTCTGGTTCGCTCAGTTGCTGATATGAGTGAATGAACAGCTGCCGCCGGTTCCGCGACGTGATATCCAGAATACTTTATATCTACACAAAGGGGGTGAACTTTCTGGGCAACAGCATCATTCCGACGACTTTTAAACCTTAAGCCGGAAGCAATATGAAGTCCCGTGGTAGTGTGATAGCCAATTGATATTCAGGTGCCTAACCTCGGTGAGAAGTAGATGCAAGCCGCCTTGCTTTTGTGGACAGGAGGCGTAAACAAGACCAAACAAACGGCTCAAACTCCCCAGCTGATCTGCAGGCTTGGGCGGTGGCCCTTGGGGCTAGCTGAAACCGATGTGTGCTTGTGTTTGTGGCAAGTAAGGCGCCTCGTCCTTATTATTTGATTTGCGCGACAAAGCCAGATTAGGCCACAAGGCTGTACACACTGGGTCAGTCGGGTACGTAATGGCTGGGACGGGAAGGGTGCAAGTAAACTGCGAAGCCATAAGTCTTCACCAAGTCCCCGAAGGACCACATCAGTTTTGGGATGACGGCGTAGAACCTGCACATTTTCTTTTCGTCCTGAGACTCAGCTAAATCAACGACAATGCGGTGTGGTGAGCTTCTCTGGCAAACGGTCATGGTGGCTGCTTCTTCGGTGCTCTTTGTTGCCATTGTGGTTGCTACTCTCACAACCTCATGGGCACAAACGTCACAGCCGGTATCGGTCCGTTCAACGCCTCGTATGTCGATGCATTCATCGGCTCGTTCCAAGACCCCGAAACGGACCCCCTAACTACCATCGTCCCGTACGCTTACACGTCAGTCATCCATAACCTCATCACCAACTCTCTTTTATCCACCGTCAGCGAGTCTGTCCTCTGCGAGGCCTCCGAGCGGGACCTCGAGTGCGCATCCTACATCCTCTCCGGAGGTCTGAGCCTAGCCGCACCCTGGACGCCAGCTGGGAACCCAGGCCATGCATTAGTTCGAATCAGAGATGTGCCCGCCGTCCAAGCCGAGTTCTACGGTCGGTCTGGAGCCAGATCCTTCTCCGGCAACGACTGCCTTCTCCTTGGGTCAACCCGCAGTCTCATTTCGGCCGAGCTGTGCCTCTCGGCCGTCCAAGGGGGTTCGATGCATGTCGGGCTGTTCCTCTGTGGGGGAATATCCTCGGGCAAGTGTGTGGTCAACCAAACCCCGACTCCCAGCATCACCACCACCATGACTCTCTTCCGCCGCCAGGGAACCGTCCTCTCCTCGCGATCAAACCTCACTATCACGGGAATCTCGGACCTGACACCTCCTATGCCCATACTGCTCGCCACCTCCGACATCGACGCTTACAAGAGCGTGCTCTCCTGGCTCCTAGACTACTCGGCTGCCAAAATCCCTCCGTCGTCTTCCGTCCTCGAGATCTTCTAGGACAACCAGGCCAGCCTCTCAGATAGCTACGTTGACGGCATTCTGCTCCAAAATTTTCGCAGCCTCCTCGCTTTTCCCATATGGCTGTTCAACGCCAACAATTACGGAAACACGGCCCTTACGAACCAAATTCTGAACCCTGATCTCCCCCCCGAGTTTTATGCCAAAGCCGCGGTTGTGTCGCCACTGGTGAAACTGCAGTTCGACCCAATCTTCCTCAAAGTGTTTATTGTCCTGTCAGGAATTGTGCTGATTGCGCTCTGGGTGGCTCTGCCTTGGCTGTTCCCCTCATGGTCTTCGGGTGCCAGCCTGCCGATATCGTCGTTTCTAGCAATGGACTTTCTATTCAAGGCGGTGGTGGTTGAGCCTGCAGTGGATCAGGGTGGGTCCGTGGCAGCGAAGCGGGCAAGAACTTCTGAGAGCGTCAACGGGGTGATGGTTTTCACTGCGGTCAGTAGTAGTGAGGACTCGGAGGGAAGCGCGCGGAAGAGGACTGCAGTGGTGCATGGGGACGGAGAGTAGATCGGTCGGCATATGATTTTTCGAATCACATGTTTGAGTTTAAGTAGGTAGGTAGCCAAGGAAAAGAGTTCTGCAACACCATTCATACCTAGGTAGGTAAGCGGTGAGTGATATTGAAAGATGGTTGTCAGGATGCTTGATTGAACTGAAGCCTCCTGCCTGGAATACCTGAAACACTGCCGTCAACCTGTGGGTCCAATCTAACCAGCGGTTCCTTCCATGTCTTACAATATCCGCTGCTCGTCTTGTCACAGAGTGAGGACCGACATCATGTGGAAGGCAATTTGGAAGGGTAGAATGCCAGCATCAACGACGCGGAGATGTTTTGTCCCGCAAACCCGGCGACGTGGAAATAACTAGTAATATTTCTATAAAAAGGAAAGAAAGTGACAGCCCACGACAGGAGAATGTACAGTGAAAGGTTTGAAAACGCACCGCAGTGCGTCACAACTGGCGCCTATACACTCTGCAACGGACGTTATAAGCAGTCCTCTCCGGCACACACAATACATACGGCCATAGATGGTGGAGAACTCGGGATCCCGTCTGCTCTCCCATAGATAAGCCACCAATCGCCAGACTAGTAGTTGGGTCGGTGACGACCAGCGAATCCCTGGTGCTGTATGTCTTTTTGCCGCCAGTTACACCAACCCTAACCCTTGCGTGTTCCCCGCCCTTCCGTTGGAAACACCAAACCCCATTCATCCCACCTGCTGCCCCGCATTGGTTTCGGCCAGCTTGATCTGCCCAGGAGCACCCGGCAACGGCTCTGTCGCAACCTGAACCTGACTTTATTCACAAACGAGCGACTTCAGCGACTGCAGCGAGACGAACCGTCATTCCCTTATTTTTGCCATTGTCAGAGCGCATTTCCCGCCGCTAGCCAACCATGGCCTCGCACAAGGAGATCGTCTCCTCCTTCATCGAAGGCGCCCCTCCCGGCGAGGTAAGCATCTCCAGCTCCAGAATCCGGCCCTGAAGCGCTTTGCATTGCGTGTGCCGTGCTGACTCGCTTCCTGCGCAGCTTGCGGACGTGACTGCAGGCATGTGTTTCCCCCGAGTAATCGTTTGTCTCTCGCGAGAGCCCGAGTCCTGACCGGTCTACTCGCAAACAGATATCAAGGCCCTGACCCTCCACGAGCCGAGCTTGATCAAACAGCTGGGCCCTGCATTCGAGAAGTACAACGAGGAACAGTTCACGACGGTCAAGCTCCCCGGCGGCAGCCAGCAGGTTGTTGTCAGCACACACAGCTCCCTCGGTGACGGCCGCTACTTCGATGTCGAGAGCTCGTCGAGCTTCGAGTTTGATCACGTTACACGGGTGAGGACGGCCCTGGCGGAGTTATTCGAGGCAGTATGATAACAGTGTTTGCAGAAAGCAAGCGCAGTTCAGAGCTATGTGTTGGAGGGAGCACAGACCGACTTGGTGTAAGCCTCTGGGAGTACCTTGGGGGCGCAAGGGCTTTAACTGATGGCGATCTCCTAGAAAATCAACCCTCAAGGCTCTGTCTCCCTACGTCAAGGAGCATTTTCCGAATGCCGCCTACGGCGTCTACCCGATAGAAAACGATTCGAGGGTCGCCGTTGTTATCGTTGCAAACAAATACAGTCCCAACAACTTTTGGTACGGATTGGATTGGCTTTCCCATTCTCTAGATTTGGACTAATGTGTCGGATAGGAATGGACGCTGGCGCTCGCTCTACATTTTCGACCCTTCGTCTGGTACCCTGGAGGGGTCGTTGAAGGTCGATGTGCACTACTACGAGGATGGCAATGTTCGCCTGCTGACGAACAAACCCGTAAATCTGTCGGTGTCGTCTGGGACGGGGGCCAGTGTTGTCAGGGAGATCGCGGCGACGGAGAAGAAGTACCAAGAAGAGCTGAACCGGAGCTTTACAAACTTGAGCGAGGGCGCTTTCAAGGGGCTGAGGAGGCAGCTGCCGGTGACAAGGCAGAAGATCGAGTGGGAGAAGGTGGCCAGCTACCGGGTTGGACAAGATATTGGTGGTGGCAGCTCGCGGAGATAAGGAGCACTGGTGTGAACAGGTGGACTTACGAAGAAGCAAATGAATTCTCCTTGGTGAAGCGGAGCAGACAACAGCGAAGAATGCCCCGGGGTTATTTTTCGCAACCGGAGCCGGTATGCGGAGGCCCGCTCCCGACCCCGGGATCCGAGAAAACGAGGAGGTGCGTGGAACTCCACATCTGATAAGAACCTTGCCTTGTTGGTTGGGGTAGAGGTTAAAAATTAGCAACGGCAAGCGGTTGTGCTGCAGTCCCCAAACACTTTGGGGACGGATAAGGATGGCCGATTGTCATGAAGGGCTCCTGTACGAGTGAAGACTCTCGGTTCATGTGCATGCCCGCCAGCGAACAACAGGCAGGTGGGCGGTCGCACCTGTCAACAGTCCTTCTCCAAGACCTTTTTGCGGCCCCTTTTGGGGGGGCCAGTGGATGCGAGTCAATCTCTGGATACCGACTTCCCGGGGTGGCGGCGAATCAAAGGGCGACTCCGGGCGTGATTTGAACAGCCTCTGATTGGCCCGTGCTAGGACCAGGCCGTGTTGGACGTAACGTTCGGGGTTCGCCAATCCTAGGATGATAATCCGCCAGGTTGTTGAGATCTGATCTCTTCTTTTCAACACCGACCCCCAGACCAGCACCTTGACCTTCATTTTCTGCTGCCTTTGCGATAAAAAGAAAATCAACTTTCTGCCGCCCATCTCTCCATCAGAAACGCTTAATGTACGTTGCTTTGCCCCTTCTCCACTCTCGATAGCGCGTTCGGCACTACATCGGTCTTCCGGAGACGTGAGACTGGCCGATTTGCCGTTTCCCAGAGGAAGCTGTTGCGCAATCTGGTTTTTTTTTTTGCTGACAACCAACGCGCCAGATCACGAACCTTTGCGCATATCGCTAGACACAAAACAGACAAAATGGCTTCCACTCAAGAATTCACCTACCAGGATGTTGCCGAGCACAACACAAAGAAGGATCTCTACCTTGTGATCCACGACGTCGTCTACGATGCCACCAAGTTCGTCGATGAGCACCCGTAAGTTTTTGCTCCACGATCCCGTTCTCGGATCCCAATGGGGCCCTCCCTACATTGGGCCTTCCCCTAGAAAATTCATGGCGCTAACCAGTTGCTCCGAATAGCGGCGGTGAGGAGGTTCTTCTCGACGTTGCCGGCCAGGATTCCACCGAGGCGTTCGAGGATGTTGGCCACAGCGACGAGGCCCGCGAGACACTCGAGGCCCTCAAGGTCGGAACCCTGAAGCGCAAGGTAAGATAAACTACCCTGCTTGTGATTGTTACAATCGCAACAAGTTTGCTGACAGGTTTGCTTCTTCTCTAGGCTGGTGACCCGAAACCCAAGGCTCCCCTCCCCGGTGCCGTCTCCCCGGCTGCCAACACACAGAGCGCTGGCCTCGGTGTCGGTCTCTACGCGATCGTCCTTCTCGGTGGCGTGGCTGCGTACTACGGCTACCAGTACCTGCAGCAACAGCAGGCCGCTCAGAATGCTTAAGTTTGGGGCGCAGAGAGGTGCGAGACGAGATGAGGGCTCTACAAATGATTCATAATTTCCAGCATGCGGGCGGCAATGGCAGTCTTTGTTGCCAGAGAATTTTTCTACCGAGTGAAGAGTGGCAGTTTCAACGACTTGCCCTGTCTTTTGCGACTTGTGCCTTGTGGGGCACCAGGATATACGGAAGCCATGGAGTCGTGGGTGGAATCTGGCAAATAACTAGGTTCATAGACACATTTGTAATTTCCCGACCTGAACGAATTCCCTTACCTATCCCATAACATTTGTTGATCAGTGACTCTTTGACTTTCATCGGAACTCTCGTCGCTTCGGCTTTGTCGCAAGGACGTTTCTACGTGGTTCTGGACCCTTATGGCTTACTGAAGTGGCCTGCCGTCTTGCCCTGCACAAGAAGCCCAAAACATCGCCTTCACTTTCCCTCATCCATCTTTGGATGTCACCAACTCGCCAATCTACAGTTTATTCATCTTCAGGTGCCAAACTCAATCGCATACAAATAGGTAGACAAGGATTTGGCGGGAGCTAGGTACCCGAGCGACGCTTCTGTTGGCCCGTGGTCCGTGGGTCGCACCAGTCCTCCTCAGTGGCTGTAGCTGATTTTCAGCGCAGCAGCCTCATTGTCATCGCCTTGCAGCAAGCGCCTCCAACTCGTCCACGCACACAAATCCAACCCTTGTCGGCTAAACCACCATCGATCGGCGGTGGCTGCTCTTTTCCTCCCGACCTCGCTCAACCTCTTTCCCCCAGGAAGCGACCGAGTATTCTCGACAGCAACCCCTCCGTCGCTTCCGTCGAGAACCAGCGGCGCCAACCCCCCACCCGAAAAGAGCAAAAGCCACCGACCAGCAATCATGTCTAGCTCTCTCGAGCGCCAGCAGGCGGCCTTCGCCAGCGGCATGTCGGCCGCCGCCTCCAAGCTCACCGGCGGCACCAAGCGCGCCCTCGCACCGCCCTCGCCGTCCCCGTCAGTCGGCTCGACCGCATCCGCTGCAGTAGGCGGCGGAACCCCCCGCAAGGACCGCGACACACCCGGTGCAGCCGCCCCCGCCAGCGGCCACGCCATCGTGTACTCCCAGCCCGCCATGACCGGCACCGGCGACAGCATCATCGCGCAGATGGCCTACGCCGTGTCGTGGCTGCGCACCAAGGACGACCCGCAGAGCTACTTCGACGTGCTCGGCTACCTGTCTGGAACGAACCGGCCCGAGCACGAGCAGGAGTTCTTTGTCGAGCAGATGCGTCGCCACCCGCAGATACAGTGGATCCCAGACCCGACGCTCAGCGAGCAGACGTGGCGGTCGGGGACGTACGCGCATCGCCCGGCGATTCCGAACGTGCGCACCAAGACGCAGCTGCTGGCGCACCTGCAGAAGAAGACGGACGCGAGCGGGGTCAATGTCAAGGATCTCAAGGATGGGTGGCCGGACTGCGAGGGGGCGCTGGCGGAGCTGGAGGCCGACCATAAGATTTTGGTGGTCAGGGCGAAGAAGGATGGCGTGGCGAGGATGGTGTGGCTGGATGATCCGAGCTTGTTCCACCCGGTTGATCCCGAGCTGAAGATCATGTGGGCGAAGGTCGAGGTCCCGGCGCTGGATAGTATTGTGCAGAGGCTTAAGGCCGCCCAGCAGAAGCCTACGAGCGAGGACCCCAGGGACAAGGCGGCGGCGCCGAAGGTCGAGAAGAAGAAGAAGAGGGCGCAGCGGAAGTCGGGGAAGTCGACGAATACGCATATGGAGCATCTCCTGAAGGACTACAGCAGATGAAGCGGCGAGCTATGGCGCTGCTTTCGAGCGGGGATATAAGATGGGGAGGGGGCAACAACGCCTGCTCGTCTGTACCAGTTTCCGCTTTTTTACACCTTTCCTTTGGCCCTTCATATGGGCACTACTACTACTACTACTACGGATACCGGCATTGGTTGGCGTTTCGGGGGTTCGAGAGGGGCGCATCTTGCTTATTTTATTTTCGTTGCTACGGACAGGCGGGTACCTAAACGAGGGACTTTGAATCGACGGCACATAGAACGATGGCTCAGCTTTGTTTGCGATACACATCCCAAAAAACGAAAGGACGGACAGAGAATATTTTTAGAAGGGGGGGGGGGGGGGGGCTCCAGCAGGTCGGCGAGGGAGTTCCGAGATCTGCGAGGGCGAGGGGTTGATTGGGTCCCTGGATAGCGGGCAGCGGGGGAGAGCAAGCTCGAGGCAGAGGGGACTCGGTCTCCGAGGGCTGTGAGACACCAGCCAAGGAGGGACCAGGCGGCTTTGGCACAAGGTTGCCACGTGTGGGAAGAAGGGGCACGGGATCGGCGGTGACTTCTGGGACTGTTTTCTGTGGCATTTCCTTTTTTTTTAATTTAAAAAAAAAGGAGAGAGAAAAGAAAATTCGTCATAGCTGTTGTCTTCCTGACTTTAGTCCAATAAAGTACCTTGCCCATATCTGCCCTTGTCGTCCACCTTTCCTTTACCATCGTCACCACGACGACCTCCAGGGGGTATATTTCTCCTCCGCCTTCATGTCCTCCCCTCCCTCCTGCCGTGGTGGCGTCTCTGCTGACAGAGGGCATTGTACATTGCAATCTCAACATGCCAGAGCCAGCAAGAAAAAAAAGGAGGAAAACGAACTTGATTGCTCGGGGAACAGAAAACACCACCCAGAAAAAACCCATCCACCGATCCATATGTACCTAACTAACCACGACCCATTTGTACCACCACCTCATTAACCAAGGGCAACCAACCCAACCTCAACCATCAAAACAACATCACCTCCCCCCACCCAAACTCCAACTTAAACCCCCTTCAGCCCCCCACCGTCACACTCTGCTCCC
>Ga0247780_1000214_pt1 | contig 58341 bp, 50 predicted proteins | sample UWRJL079202R5_FD_179927 | JGI IMG/M metagenome (GOLD analysis project Ga0247780, IMG submission 179927) | Plant litter microbial communities from Arlington Agricultural Research Station in Wisconsin, United States - UWRJ-L079-202R-5 | ecosystem: Environmental > Terrestrial > Plant litter >...
CCAGAATCCTCTGACGCATCCCGGCTGTCATCCTGGCTGTAGTCTTGGCTATAGTCCTCCTCCGTTTGTTGTAGCAAACCAGCGCTCGCCTGTGACACAGCTCGAGAAATGGTTCTAGCAGTGGCCGCGGCCGTGGGAGACGAAGAAAAGGCTTCCAGTTGCGATGTCCCGTTGCCGGTACTTGCTGCGCTCTGATCGTTGCTATTTTGGGCCAGCTGGGAGTCATCCGTTTCCTGTGTCGCGGTGGAAAAGGTTGGGTTTCGCATGTTTTGCATGGGAAGGAACTGGGACTCTTCGGTGGACTCGCTCACATCGGGGAGCGATCTTGACGCCGGGATTGGTCTGGGCGGTAGTCTTGCTGTGGGTTTTTTGGAGGGCGAATCGAAAAGGTATGTGTCGTCGATCCCATTGTTGGAAGCCGGTATGGGCGAAAGGGGCGCTGAGAAGCTCGACTCGATGTCTTGGAGATGCTGCCTGACGGCGATCTCAGCTTGGGAGTCGGAATGCCTAAGTTCGATGCTGGGACCGTCGATGAAGCTGCTCTCGGGAACGGAGAGGAGCGGTGCAGGCGGGTGGAGGGGGGGTATATTCTCGGGCTTCATTGCCGTCGCATTGGAGACTGTCGAGGAAGGCCGCCGGGGGCGGTTGCCGTCGAGGCTCTCTCTAATGGGGGACGCGGGCTTGTCCGAAAAATCGGCTGCCGCATCGTTTGTGCCAGTCACCCTGTGTGCCGTAGAAGGGCGCGAATCGGGGGTATTCTGGTTGCTCTCCTTGAGGCTCTCTCTGAGACTCTCGTCCTCGTCCATCAGCGCGGTTTGTCGCGGGGTCCAGGCGGGAAGCGGGACGCAGGAACTGGTGCATACGTCACGACCTCATGGTCGGCCGGGAGCGGCAGCAGAAATCAGAATAGCGACAGCGATCGCGATATAATATTTTCTTGTATTTTGGTGATGATCGAAGAGGGTAAATGCAGGCAGTCGCAACCTGGGAATGCGCTTGGGGCTCCTCCAGGCCTGCGGGACAGCCCAAAATCCAGAGTCGTGACCGTGTTCTGCCCCGTGCGCCCCACCTCGAAAGTTCGTCACAATCCCTGCTCCGTTGCTACGACAGCCGCAGCGCGACGAGGATCCCTGCAAAACAGGTCCCGAACCGGAACCCCGTTTTCGAAGCTCAATGCAGGGGAAGCCCAGGATGTTGTTCTCTCCAGAGCAGAAGCAAACAGCGAACTGGTGAAGCTGCGCAAAACAGGCCGAATTACATCAAAAGTCCGAATAGGATTCCACACTCAGTCGTTTTCTAAAGGGCAAGAATAGACGGACATTTGGTTTTCAAAGCACGCGGTACTTGCCGCGCTGACAATCCGTGGCTTGTGAAAACAGCACAAAGATGACAACAGCCCCACAGTTCACCTACACAACTTCCACTAAACAGTGCGATGCTCTTCGCGACGAGCAGCCACCTACACGTACAAACATGTGGAGGGCAACACTGCCTAATGTACTCGCGCTCAGTCTTTCTGTTTCTAGTTCAAATGTACTTGGTCTTTCCCAAGCAGCATGACACCGCATCATTCAAACTGGCATTCAACATGAGCGAGAACACTGCAGGTCGACCTGGATTGAATCTTTGGTCTGATGACCACCATGTATTATTGATTCAAACCTTCCCCCGTGTGCTATCTCAAAATCAAAACAGCCCCGCCAGCAACGACCCAACAATCGTGATCATCGGTGCGTATCCCCAATGATTCCATTGCCCGTTTCCATAAGTATAGCAGATATACCCATCAGCTGCCGCAACTGCGCTGGCGGCGATAAGCGTCCAACCGAGCGACTTGTTCGTCCCCCAGAACGCAGAGGCGTAGATGGCCAGACCCATGAAGACATCGCGCACGCCGTATACGGCAAGAAGGCTATCGACGAGCTGAGCGTCGGCCGTGGCGACTGGTGCTGTCCATTCGAAGAAGGTGAGGGCGTTGGCGGGTCGCAGGACAGCGTTGATGCCAAAGCCTATGAATATGGTGGCGAAGGCGTGCGCTGCCAGGTGAAGAGCTGTGAGTGATGCTGGGGCCATTTTGAATGTTAGAGCGAGAGTGCTGGTGAGAGTTTAGACCTGAAGTGGGTAAGCCGATGTGATACTGTGGGGTTGAGGGTGAAACTTACGGTTGAGTTGATGTCAGAAGGCGAAGGCAAAGTGCAGATTGTGTGTTTTCCCCCCGTGTTTCCCGAGTGCTTTGACAACAGATGTCTGTGTCTTGGGACCTCCAGATGGGCTGCTGGCACAAATATAAGGAGTTCTGGGCGGAGATAAGCTCGGAGACAAGCGCGCAGAGAAGGATTTCCGAACCGCGCGCCATCGGGCTTGGCGCGTCGTATCGCGTTCAGCATGCAAGCACAGCTCAGCCAAAATGATGACATTCCAGGAACAGAATCCTATTGCCGGTGAGTCAACGCCTTGTCTACAGGGGATTAACGCGGAAGTACAGATCCTTGGGCCCAGGGAGTGTCATTTCTTTGGTTCCTTCGCCAAAAATCCCGAGCGCCACGAACGCCTCTGACTGCAAGCTCTACTCGTCTCCATGCTGCACCGTGTTGATTCGACGTACCAGTTTCGGACATGGAAGTTTATGCAAATGGCGGAGATTTTCCTCTGCCCTCTCCGGCTTCCATCCTTTCACCAATGGGTTTCGTCATCGGCGGCTCGGTATTCCTAGTCTTAAATGCCAGAAATAAAAACGGAATGAAAAGCAGAGGAAGCCCACGAGAAAACTAGTAGACTCTGCAGGAGAGCACACAATCCGCGTTAAGAGTTTCTTGCAAAGCCACATGTGATATTCGATACAAAGCTTGACTTTCGACCTCTAACCTATAAGACAGACAGAAACGACACCAGATATACCGATGTGATGTGTCACCGAAAGCTGTGATTGAGTCTCGAGACGTTTGAATGTATGAACGCTCAAGGACGGTGTGACACTTCACCTTATTGGCACTAGGCTGCTCATGGCGCAGACGGAATCGATCGAATGGCATGGATTAAAGGCATTTGTTTGAATGCTCATTGGGTAAGCATACCTGGGGTTGAATAATTCACAAAAGGGCCTCGGTTCACCTAGGGCAAGGTTCCCGTTATTCCCCTACAGAAACTACTAGGATTCGATTTCAGTTCTGATTAATTACGGAGATCCAATAAATTTGTCCGCTGGAGCCTGTCTTAAACGACAGCTCGCCGGGAAACTAATATGTGATCATGTCCAAACTTCCTTCAGCTGAGATGGCTTCATCGCCAGAATACCACCACATACAGGCTATCCATCGTATGATACACGCACCATCCGCTGTGCCATATTCCAACTCACCACATCGTACATGTCGGCTCATTCCAGAGCCTGTGACGATCCTCCTCCCTATATGCTCCCAAACGCCGTTCATCTATGCACCCAAATCCAAATCCGCTCTAAATATCAAACCACCATATACGCCACCTAAGCCCCTCTGGGGCTAAAACGCCAAAAGCATAAAGTATGTAGCAAGAAAAGAACACCTTTCGCAACCGCTCTTCGTTTTCAGCTCCACTGCCACGTTATGTGTCACCCGCGAACACCTGGTATGCCATAACCATGATCCAGAGCAAGAAGATACCCCCGACCATCCCGAACGCGAAAACCGCCTGCCAGCTCTGGCAAATACTCCTCTGCTCGAGCCACGCCAGCGTCTGCACAGTCTGCCCTGTTGGTGCTGGGTTTGCGCCGAAGACAAACAGGTTGCAATTCGAGCTCACAGATCCCGAAGGGCCCCAAAGCTGCACCGAGATGACGATGAGCCCGACCAACCAGAGGATGAAGAGAATGAACCCTCCTATCATGACGATCGAGGGGAGCAGGCGGCGCTGGAAGATGAGCCAGAGGAGGAGCATGATGAAGGCGACGACGAGGGAGGCGACCGTGATGTAGTATGGGAAGTACCTGTTTGGGAGTGGGTTAGCAAGCATTGTATGATCGGGGAATGTCGCTGACGTACCAAGGCACCGGGAGGAGCAAAACCTGCTGGATCTGGATGAAGGTCGCAAATACGCCGATGATGCAGCATGCCGAGATGAGCATGATTAGCATCCACAAGTTGAGCTGGACAGCGGGCCAGTGATATTTGTGTATGCGCTCGACGCGGCGCTCGTAGACAAGCGAGCCGCTTGTGACCGTGGATGAAGCCATCGCGGCGGTGGTGTGCGTATGTGTTGGGAGATGACTCTTTGGACCCGTCGGGTGCGCGTCAATTCAAAGACGTTATCCCGCGTGATGCTTCCAATTCGTCGTATTCGATGGGGATGATCTCGGAGAGTCGTGGCCGAGATGTCGTTGTGAGGCGGCTGTGTCACCAGAAGCGGTATTTAAACCGTCCGGCTTGAGGTATTGCGCGCTCTTCCGAATGCCCCGCAGTGAGTCTTAAAGACGTTCTGCAGTCAAGCGGCGATTGTCGCAAGGCGGATGCCACGTTGCGGTGGAGCAAGCCGTTAACAATTGGGCCGCGACGGTCCGCTGTGGTGGTGAACGGGAGCTAATCTGCACCAGCGAATTCGGACGGATCTCCGCAGTGGTGGAGTCCTCGGGTTTTGCGCCGAATGGTAGGAACTGGCGATTTGCGGTCAGTTGACAGCGGTCGGATGGAATGCGCCTGTGGGTCAAGCCACAGAGTGCGGTGATGCGACAAATTGGTGATGGGTTGAGAGAGAAAGATTGCGCGGATGGGTCGCGGGCGCTTATTGAGGTGTCGCTGTCGCGGTTTCCTTATCGGCGATTGCGAGCGCGCCGTGGCCTGACCTGGGATTGTGATGGACCGTGGCGACTTGCGCGAACGACGGCACAGACCGAGGGGGAGGGCAGCGTACTGAATATCACCAGAAGTTGCGGATTGGTCGGGCACAATTGGGTCTCAACTCCAGACAATGGTGAGTTGTCCGAGAGGGTGGATGACGCACGTCTGAGTTGTTCGTTCTGTGAGACCCTTTTTCCCCTTTCTCGGGGCTGTCGCGATGACGCGGGGTTGGCGGGGGAGCATTTGGGTGGCTGGGCGGTTTGGCGAGAAAAGTGACGGGGTTGGCTGCTGGCACTTGGCAGGCAGCGGATCCCGCAGCGGAAGCAGGGGTGGGATGGTGCCTGGCGGCCCAAACCCGGGCAGCTGCGCACAATGCAATTCACCAACGACATCGTGCCACCATGAAAGTACGACACAGTCTCAACCGTTTCTCAGGCCCGCTGTGAAAATAACGACCGAGTCCGCGAGGCCAAACCCATAACCATCTAATGCTAGCCATGCTGCGGAGTAAACTCAGACCTGCAAACATACACTGGCGAAGCTCCGCTTGCCAAAGCCAACCGAGGCTTTCCCATAGGTATCCATTGGTCTAACCCTCACAAATCAAGCCCCGTTATGATCCTTTACCATAAAACCGCAAAAAAAACTACGAAGCCCTCAGAGGAGGCTCTCTCCCAGCGCGCATCGGACCAACGAGCAACCGGCCCTCACAGTTTCGTGGGCGCCGATGTCGTTCGGCGGCGCGAGGCTAGGGTTGACTTCAACAAGATCGACGGCAATCAAGCTTCCTGTCTCATGCACACACTCGCAAATAAAGTCTCCCTCGCGCAGCGTCAATCCACCTCGAACCGGTGTGCCGGTAGATGGTGCCCACATGGGGTCAAGCGCGTCCACGTCAAACGACAGGTGAATGGGCGTGTCCGTGCCGATGTGGGCCAGCGCCATCTCCATGACACGACCAATCCCGTGTCTGGTGGTTGTCAGTCAGTTTCCGCAGTATCATCAACAAGCAGGGACCACATACCGGTCGATGTCAAACATGCTGAACGCCTTGATCCCGTTCTCCCGCAGGATACGCTTCTCCCCTGCATCAACGTCCCGCAGCCCGATGTATACGAGCTTCTTCACGCTAATCATGTTATCTTTTTGCAGCCATCCGAAGAAGTTCTCGTCCTCCTCAGTCGCCAGCCCAGTTAGGAACGCGACAGGCATTCCGTGAATGTTCCCGCTGCCGCTCGACTCAGGCGTGTTGATATCAGCATGGGCATCGACCCAGATGACAGCCATCTCACGACCAAGACGCTCGCGGATGGCCTTGGCCGTGCCGCCGATGGTGCCAATGGCAATGCTGTGATCGCCGCCGAGCGTCAGCACCAGCCGGCCCTCTTTCGCGTGCGTGTACACTTGGTCTGCGATGCGCTTTGTCACGGCTGATACGGCGCGCGGGTTCTTCATGTTGCGGTGCGGCGGGTCCGACTTCGGTACGAGGTCAGTGTAAAGGTGCACCGTGTCATCACCATGGAGCTTGTACCCAAGCTCCTCGTGTAGCTGCGTCAGCAGACCTGATTCGATGAGCGCCGACGGCGCGGCGTCGACTCCGGGCTTGCACTATGATAGCAGCACGGTTAGATCCTGTCTGTGATATGTTGGGCGGGGTGACTCACCTGGCCACCAGAGAAGCCGACAGCAACAACTCCCAGTTCCTCTGGGTGGGAGAGGAACTTGGACTCCACCATTGACGTGTACATGTTGCCGAACGTTTTGGATCCGTTGCTCGACGTAGGTGTCCCTGGGTTGCTGACCCCAATTGTCTTAGCTGTTGGCTGCGCAGCGAGCTGGGCGTTGTTGCTGATGCGAGATGGCGACATTCGTGGGTGGGATGCGTCCGATTTGTCAATGTGATAGGGATAGGAGAGTTAACAATGAATGCGGTGAATCCGTACGTCTGCCGCCCGTTATCCAATCAACCTGCGACTCTCGAGCCGCATACGTAAAATAAGATGAAGCGATTACGGAGGGTGAGTCCCTCAAAGCAGATAGCGAGGATGTTATCGTTGGTTTGTATGACGCTGCGCCGCCAAGGATTTTGGAGGGGTAGAGGGGCAATGTCAGGGATAAGGCTCGGTTAGAATACACTCAGGCAAGTTAATTGCGCGCACGGCGCGTCTTAATAACATCCCTCTGAACTCCCAAGATGCCGTGGCTTAACAAAGTACGTAATAAGCTCCGTCTTCTATTCACTCAATATTGTTGGTGCGACATCTTATCGCCGTCACCTGCCGTTAGCTGTCTCGCGCGCCGGATATCTTGTCACTTAACGGCAGGTAAGCCGTGGACGCCTAGGCCCCGTGGTCGGGATCGCCGGATAGGCTGCCGATAGCGCGCAAATGCCGCTACCAGCCGGCCCTAGCCACCAACACTGTGCAACCGAGCCGCCTCACCGCCGTGCAGCTTGTTGGCAGCGAGCACGGGATCTTGCCTTTAGGTAAGAGATTGCAACCGATTCCGTAAAATCCTAGCTTCCATCCTGCTCTCACGGTCAGCAGGCAGATCCCGTGCCACGTGAGCGAACGGAAATCGAGGGCTTCGGGGGCCGTCGGGGCTGGTCTCGGCGAAAGCAAGGTTGAGGTGCAGGGATCATCGGCTTTGCTCCCCCTTTTCTCGTCGCATCCAAACAAAACAACACCTCTGCAGACTTCGTCCAAGAAGGTCCGTATTTATACAGCGCGCAGAATTACAACACAACTCCACAGACACCGTCATATGGACAACAGGTCCTTAACCCACCCCATATCCTCTCGCCTGTCGTCGGAGATGCGTGCATATTCTAGCAGCAGCCGCAGCACATAAATCTGCATGTCCTCCCTTCTCAGCACCCTGGCCGCCCACTCCCTTCCCGCCATGGCGATCCTTTCGGCGATTGCATCTTTCCCCAGATCATCGCCGTAGCCTAGAAAATACTCCATAATCCCATACCAGTCTCCGAATCGACTATCCATTGGCACAAAGTGTTTCCACGCCGTCAACCGACTGTCGTGCCACTCCCTCCATAGCGTTGCCTTGATGGGCAAACTGGTTGATCTCAGGAACCCAAGATAGCGCCCGCTGTAACTGTTCCCATCGATATCGGGAAGATACTTATGCTGGAACTGTTCCGCCATTGTGATGCCTCTCCCTAGCGCAAACTGGGGCGACGTGTAGTCGCAGCCTATCTGACCCTCGCTGGCCTTGGTGTTGCACATGAGATCAACAAAGCTGACATCTGACCAGGAGTCAACCCACTCTCCAAATGTACCCTCTTCTGCTGCTTGGAGGCTGTATCCATCCGCTGGCATGACGAAGTTGACCGGCTCTTCTATCCCCACTTCAGCGCGCGTGAGCTTCGTGCCGTTATTCATGGCCACGAATCTATGCCGTTGGAAAGCCTTCCAGTTACTTCGCTTGTTGCGGCCACCTGTGGCGACGCCGCGCCAGACTGCCACGTCCCGCTTCTCAGCCCATGGAAGCGCGGCATCATCGTCAGTGCCCATGAAACGCTCCTCCTCACTCCAATACACTGGGCCTGGAAGAAGGATGTCATTGTTGACAGTGAGTTTGGAACCGCCAAATAAAGGGAAGAGGGCTGCCGTAGTTGAGGTGGATAGTGGCTCAACGAAGATGCCATTGAGAGACTGGAGGTCTGGCTGATGGCAAAAGTCCGTGCTGAGGGTGTAGTTTGCTACATAGCCGTCCTGCATATGTAGGAGGGAAAAGCTGGAAGCAATTTTCGGGGTGCGCGTGAAATCCTTGTCCGTCCTGGACTGGCGAGCGGGACTGCTTGGATTACACCCGCGCCGAGCAATCTTCCAGTAGTGTTCTACCTCAGGTCAGCCACCATCCTCACCAAAACTAAACAAATATCATACTCTCATCCTCCCACCTTTTCGGCGGAGTCTCTTCATCACCATCCACAGCCTCCCCAACACCAGGCAAGCTCCCAAACTTCGACACCACCCCCCTCGCATCCTTCATCCTCCTCGTCTTCTCCGCCGCAGCAACATACTCACTCATCTTCTCCCACGGCACAACCAACCTCGGCTCATCCATCGCATTCAGCGCAATATCCATATCCGGCAACAAGTGCTCAATACTCCCCACCAGACTCAGCCAAATCTGCGTCCAGAACCAGTCACTCCCCGTCGACGCCTTCCCGCCCCTGACCGTAATCCGCATCTCGAACTCATTCGCATCCTTCCGTATCCTCGCCGGCTTCAGCGCCCAGAACGGCTCCAAATCATGGTATATCTGGTCCCAGAACTCCTCCACCACCAGCGCGTCTCTCTCCTTCGCAAATTGATACCACTCCCCGAATCCCGGAGGTGGATGTCGCCCCCGGCGCTCCCTGTACGCGGCCGCCGCGTCATTTAAGGTGTGTGACTCCTGAGATAGAGTCTGCGCAAAGGAAGCTTCCGCGGCGCGGATCTGCACGTCAATGGGGTGGCTGCCTGTGGCGGGCTCCGCGGCGGGCGGTGTTTCTGGTCGCGGCGGTGGGGGTGCTGCTCTGCTGCCGGGGCGGGAAAGGAGGTTACACCGGAGAGAGGAGAGGAAGTAGAGGCATGTTGCTAGCAGGATGGAGGGGACGAGATAGCGCGCGACGCTCGAGGGGCGACGGGGCGGCGGGAGGGGATATCTCATGGTGTTGTCCCTTTTTTGGTGGGCGGGCGGGATACCTGGCCTGGCGAGAAAGATTTTGTGGTGAATTCGGTCGGAAGGTGGGAGATCTCCCGCTCCAGGAGCCCGGGTATTAAGCAGTTTGGTTGAGAGGCGTGGTTTCGGGTTGGTGGGATGGTGAAGTCGGCGGGTGGACTGAGGCGGGAATATTAGCCGGCGAGTAGCTGGGGTTCAAAACCGCAGTTTAGGGCTATTGTTGTCGCGAATTCCGGGTAGTCCTGGCTGGGATTGGGCGAGTGGGATGGGGCCGACGATGCGTCTGATTCTTTCATGGAGGACATTTGAATGAACGTGTCGAGGCTAGCCTGCTTTGTGCGATGTCGTAGCCCGAAGTGGCAATGTAGGCAGGCACAAGGATGCACACAGCGGCAGGATCAACTTGGGATAAGGGGAGGGGCTTCGTCATGAGCTTAAGGTTCGCAACGGCTGCTAGAATTATATGGGCAGCCGGTGGCGCTTCCCCTGGGAAGGTACCTGGTTGGCTTTGCGGGCGCGGGAGCTTCAACCCAACATCCCCCGATACCAGTCTGTCCAGTTTGCGGTGAGACCGGTCCTCTGGACGGCCAGCCCACATTACCCAACGTGAAGGTATGTCACTCTAATCATGGTGCAAGAGTTTAGAGTGGGACAAGCCGCGGGCCAGAGTGGCGTCTGCGCCAACGACTGACGTTTCACTTCACTTCATCGGCCGAACCTCGTTATTTCATGAGGTACGGAACAGCGCACCTGTTCAAGTGGCGGCATAGAAACCAGGCGGTGGAGGACAAGCCTGGATAGCCTTAGAGGAAGGAGTCTGTTTTTCACACCTAGGTTCATAGCAACTGTTACCTAACTATGATGCATTGTCAGAAACGTGAGGCAGGTCCACGCGCAGATGCCGGTATCCGCATCTATCATACATAACTCTCTGCTGAAGAGTGCAGTGTATTGTACAATGAAGGAATATATACAGTATTATTACAGTGGATCGGCCTAGGGCATATTCATGGATTTACCCAGAGAGCTCGGAACTATCTCGTCGTCAGCATCAGTGTTCAATTCTTCCGACAGACAGTTGACGAGCTCCTGGAAGGATGGCTTAAATGGCCAATCAAAAAATCTCTCCATTATCTCGGCCCACTGGTGTTCATTGAGGCAGCGGGGGGTCAGCTCGCCGTATCCGGGAACTGGACTGCCATTCAGTTTCGTTTCGTGGAGACTCGGGCATTGGGCCAAGACGCCATCAACGATGCCGGGCCAGATGCCGGCAAAAGTTTTGCTGAGGGTGCCGCCCAGGACACTCGACACGTGGCGCAATATGAGGTCGAAATGCTCGCCGCCTCGTTGAAGGCTGTGTCGGCCTACGTCACGTAACAGCCAGTGTGGCACCTTCGGCTGTATGTCGAAAAGACTGCAAGGGTAGTTGGGGAAGAAGTCGGTCGGCTTGTGGACGAGCGGCTCGTAAGGCCTTCGATCCCAATGCATGGTCTTTTTGCGGAAAAGATGCAAATTATCTCGCTGTAGTATCGTGTCTGCTCGCAGCGGCGCATTGAGGCCACCCATTTTCTTGTTCCATTCCGCTGCCATCCGTACGGCATCGTCGGTCCTCCCGGCATCGAAGAGCTCGGTGACCATCTCCAGTTCATCTAATAGCGCTGACTTCTGGTTGGCGCGATTGACGATCCAAGCCCGATATGCCCGCTTTCTTGTCAATTTGACATACTCTGGCGTACCCCGCTCTATCTCCCCCCTTGCATATGCCTCCTCCAGCCTCTGGGCCTCTTTGGCAACGTGAGGCGAAAACCTCGAGTTGGGGTCGGCTTGGTACCCCGTGAAATCGGTTGTCCCACTCTCATACACTTCTTGGATCTGCTTATACAGCACCGTCTCGCGTCCCGCTGGCATTACCAAGCCTTGCTCACGCATCCTCGCAACGGTGTCGACTGCGCTTTGAAACTCGAGATTGGAGTCCCGTTGGAACTTGTACCTGTCTGTCTGCTCGTCGGTGTACTCTGGGCCAACAACCTCCCTTATCCACTCGGTGTTCACTTCGGCGTCAATGGGACCTCGACGCCGAATCTGCGCGCTCCGCGGGAACAGTGTTCGCATGTCGGCCGGGCTCATCCACAGCAGCATGCGCACTTGCCCGTATTTTTGAAAGAGACCCCCCGCGCGGATGGCGCTGACGAGCTGGAACGCCACCATGAGGGCCAGACTGTCGAAGGAGAGGAACTTTCTGCTGGGGAACATGGAAAGGTTTGCCGTCACCAGCAGCGTGTCGTTACGTGTCGGCGGCTGAGAGTCGGGGCCGAAGGTTCGGGGCTGTTCGACCTGGTGCGGCAGGAACTCGGGCGTCAGGATCTTGTCGACGTTCTTCCAGACGATTCCGGATTCAGGCAGCAGGACGACGCCTGGTCGCTCCGTCAGGGGCTTCAGGAAGGACTCGTAGAGATCTGTGTCGGGCTCCATGAGAATGTGCGCGCGCGGCCGGAGGAGGTCGTGCAGCTTGGTGCTCCAGACGCCAGCGCCCGGATTCAAGTCGATCAGGTCGCATCCCTCATGGCGCATGAGCGACGGTTTGATGTAGTTGAGAATTTCGTCGATAAAGTCCTCGTTGGTGATATTGATCCGAGTGCGGTCGCCCTTGAAAAAACGGCCCTTTTCCTTTGCCTTTATCCTAGCCTGGGGGGTCGGTTTCTTGTGCCAGAGTTTGGTCTCAGCTAGCCGTTCCGCGGTGTCGCCATTTGTCTTGAGGGATGCGAGCGCATGGTTCGCGAATCTTGTCCGTTTTTGAGTGACGGGGCATCCCTTCCGTGGGAGTAATAGGGCGCGCGTTCGGCAGCGGAAGGGCAACATTGGAGGGCAAGTCGTGGGCGCGAGACCGTCAGTCGCGTTGGGTTGGACGAGCAGGCAATTCGCTGGCAGGACGCAGAGGTGCGCGCCACGTTCTTCAATATTTTCTGCCCATACATATGCGCTTGCTGCTCACCGCCTGTCTCGCTCGGTTCCCGGCAGGCAACTTGTGCCAAGCAGGGGACCCGTCCTCGAATAAGCATCATCCTTGCTTCCGACGCGCCGCCACCACAGCATATCAAAGTTTTCAACACCCGCTGAAACCAATGAGCATACGTGCTCGCAATTCGGTCAGGCGGGTGACTGATGACAGCCGCGCTGATGCCACACCAATTGGCAGAAGGCCGTGGGTCCGAGGCGAAGTACGGTCGTGTTGTGTGACGAGCACTTTGAGTCGTCCGAGGTGCAGAGCCTGAGAGCCTCCCCCAACAGACTGATATAAGCTCACCCAGTTCAAACCGATGGCCTTCCAGAAGGGGAACGCAAGAAGCGTTGGGTCAGTGTGGGGCGCCAGTTACGCCAATCTACCCACTAGACCTGCACAATCGCAATTGCATCTTTTTTCTCTTTTGGCATGTCTCGCCATCATCCATCGCATGAATTACTGTCTACTATGCATGATGCGACGGAGCTAAATTAGTTTACAGATTACTTCGCTTCCACCACGGCGACACTCAACGCCGGCAGGCTGAACTCAAAGGCTCCGCCCAGGCCAGCCTTCAGCTCCGTCTTCGTCTCCTTGACGACGTTCACCCTCGTGAAGGGGTCGTTGAACGCATAGGGATCCGCGGGGCCGGTCAGCAGCGTCAGCGTGGCCGAGGGGTGCTTCTTCTCGAAGCGCAGCGACACGGGCACGGGCGCCGTCGAGTTGTACACGGCAGCCTTCCAGATGGACGCACCGGTCTCGCTCTCGCCCGCAACATAGTACAGCGGTCCGATGCCGCCGCCCGTCACCGGGAGCGTGCTGCGGAGCGAGTCACGGCCGAGCAGCTTCCACACGTGCCAGCTGGTCGAGAATGTCGTCAGGGCCGTGTCGGCCGCGTGCTGCACGATGGTCATGCCCCACTGCCACCTGTTGAGGTTGCGAAGCCCGGGTGCGTAGCACGCTCCAATGACCTTGTCCGAGTTGCGCTCGGAGCCGATCAGGAGAATAGCCTCGCCGACACTGCCGCCCCACCAGGGATTCGCCATGAGGTTGCCGTCCCAGCCAATGCCGCCGTTGGGGTGAGTCGAAGCCGTCTCGCCTGAGACACATAGTGTTAGCTACAGGTTTCCGGGAAGCGCTTGTGCTTTCGGGGAAGTCTTACCAATGAGCGTCACGTTGTCCTTCGACAAGTTATCGAACTTGTTGAAGGCCAGCACCATCTTGTCCGGGGTCAGATACGGGTGCCAGTCGCCGGCAAGACCCGCCGGGACGGTCATGTTGTCGAAGACGGACGGCGATGCAATGAGCTGGACCTTGGGATACTTCTCCTGGAATGCCTTGACGAAGGCCGGCAGGCGGTAGTTCTTGTACGAGTCGTAGGCGGTCGGCCGCCCTGCCAGCCAGTCTTCGTTGCCGATCTCGACGTACTTGATCTTCCACGGCTTGGGGTGTCCAACGGAGGCGCGCACCGCTCCCCACTTTGTCGTCTTTGCGTCACCGGTCAGGAACTCCATCTCCTCAAGCGCGTGCTGGACGGCGTCGCCGATCGCGCTCTCCTTGAGATGGTCGCCGTCGAGCGACAGACCAGACCAGACACCGAGGATCGGCTCCAGGTTAAGATCGTCGGCCCACTCCATGTACTCAACGAGGCCCAGGCCAGTGGTGATCTGATACTCCCACACGCCGGCCATGCCGGGCCGGTCGGTGAGGGGACCGATGGTCTCGTTCCACTTCCACCAGGTCGAGAGCGTGTTGCCCATGAGCATGTTGCCGCCCGGGAAGCGGAGCCATTTCTGTCGAGACGTTAGCCTCAGCCCCAATAAACCCCTGAATCTCGAAGCCTACCGGGTTCAGCGCCTTGAACGCCTCCACGAGGTCAGGTCGCAGTCCATTGGGCCGGTTCTTATACGTCGGCGGGAACAGCGAGATCAAGTTGAAGTCAAGCGATCCGGCCTCAGTAGCCTATTCCAAACACCGTCAGTATTCCCTCTCCAACCAATGCCTTTCACAAGGGGCACTCACCGCCGCATCAAAGGTAATCGCAAATGTGTTGTTGCTATTCTTTGCGTCCGTCTTCGGCGAGAGCTCGAACTTGTGCTCCGTCCACTTGTCCGCCACGCTCTTTGACTTCACCTCCACGGTGCTAAAGACCTCCTTCTCGCCCAGAGCCGACTGCAACGACGCCGTGAACGAGCCGTTGTACGAGCCCTTGACGTAGAATGAGCCCTTGTACTTCTGCTTGCGCACGTCGATGCCCCAGAAACCGGAGTTGGCGAGGCCAATCTTGCCAGTGGTGCCAGCGACGTTGACGGAGGCGGGGAGGGCGGCTGAGAGCGGGGTGGGAAGCTTCTTGAGGGAGAGCTGCGAGTTGATGGCCGACCAGCCTGAGAGGTTGGAGGGGAACTTCTCGCTTCCTTGGAAGGCGCGGTTGAGGATCAGCTCGGCGTATATGCCGCCGTCGCCGGAGTTGTTGATGTCCTATTTGGGGGTTGTCAGCGCCAGGGGCTTGGTGGCTGAGGCAAAAGGACTGGCATACCTCGTGCATGATGCCGTAGAACATTTGGCTGGTGGCATTGCCGCCTTTAGCTTGCACCTGGAGGTCGACAGCAAGACACGGGGCAACGCTGAAGGCCAGGGCGGCCACAGCCGCTGACTTGAAGGAGACCATGATGGCGTCCGGGAGTCAAGCTTGATGCGAGACAGAACGAAGGGATGAGCAACAAAGGAACATCAAAACCCGTCTATCACGGTGCCAGCCATGCCATCAAATATACCTACGCAGGAGGGAGCAATATGTGGTGCCAAGGGCCCGGGTCGCACAGCTCCCCTGTCCTCCTCCGCCAGGTAATTACACGTATATTATCCGCGCAACCCGTCAAGACCCAGCTAGCGGTCCGCGGCATGGTATTCCCGCCCATCCAACCGCTGGCGCTTGTGTGGATCGCGATCGTATTTGGAAACTAGGTGAGGGGAGGGAAACCACAGGAAGGAAAACTACTTCCCAAGGTCCCGGGTCCACCCATATTAACCACGGGGGGAGGTTAGCGGGACCTGCATGCTCGGCTGTTGGTCGCGGCCCAAATCACCGGCGGGGTGCGCTCGCGAGGGTCAGAAGAGACGCGTTTTTAGAAGGGGTAGAAGCGCTCCAATGCGGTTGGGGAACAGCAATGCGGCTATTTGCTGGATGGTAGGGTGCAAGTCTTGGGGGAGGGCTGCCCAGGTGGTATTCAAGCGCCGGCTAAATGTCCCGAGCGATGTTACTACCTAGTACGAAGAAGTGTCCACTAGCATCGTGTTCCGTTTGGACGCAATGCATGTGATAGTATACGATCAGCTCTGCAGCCGACGGGATGGTAACATGGAAGTGGTGGGCGGCGCGGAGAAACGTGGAAGATGAAACATTATGGGCGCTGCCGGGATGAATGCTACCGTGCTGTTCGATTGTTTCTTTTCTGGAAGGACATCGCGAGAGAGAGGTGAAGGGAAAGGTGAGTGGCCCGATGAGTCTTGCGGTTTCGGTGTGCCCGCAAGAGGCGATGACGACTACGAACATGCAGGTACCGCATCAACCTGAAGACCGACGCCTCCTTGAATCTAGGCTTCCCCGCAACAGTAGCTGTCGTCGCTGGGTCTTCTTCCTATCTACCTTCCTCATTCGGCGTGAAGGAATGGAACTAACGGAACAACGGTGGGGATGTTGGAAATCGCGGGGAAGCATACCAGGTATTGCAGGATCTAGCATGTTTGCTAGTGTTCCATACTACCAGCTGCGGAGTTGAAGCTTAGAGCTGGAGACTTGAACAAACCCGAACCCAAAGTTGGGAGCTTTGTTTATCCTCCTCTCCTCTGCCACTTGTGTTTGTCTGCTTTACCTGCTCGCATTTTGTTCTTCCTGGAATTATTTCAGAATAATAGAGTAGACTGGCTGAAGGAAAATCACAGTCTGTCTAACTGCAAAGCGCGTGGGACTGGGTGCAATTTGGAATGTCTCTTGAAGTATTTGGCCAACAAACAACACCGACAGCTGAGGAGCTGCAAAGCTGCAACTACTATTCAGTTATCATCAAGGCTGCTTTTCCCGCGCAACCTGAATGAGGCACAAACGTGCATCAGAAGTGGAAGCATTTAGCGGGCACGCATTGCAGCCCAAGAGTTCTATATATGCCCAGCCGGTTCCTAATTTCGTCGAGGCCACACGAAATCACTGAGCAGAATTCCAGTTGAGCGCTTTTCGTGCTGATGCGAGGGAAGGGCATGCGCCCCAATAGGCAGATATCAATCGGAGATTTTGCCATGCGGCCTTTTCTGGGCAATGCAGCGGTCGTCGCGTTGGTAGCGAACATGAGAAACTTAGACGGGACATATGCAGGTACCAAAGTGGGTAGGTATTTGAAGCATACACGAACAAAATTGTGATATGGATCAGGAGTATGTTTTTCTTGATGCAGTGTGCCGTAAAAGCCGCCACGAGAAATTCTAACACATCCACTTCACCATATTGGGCATCAAATCGTTATGCATTTTCCAATCTTGGGCCATATCTCATTCCAATTCGCCCTGCTTTACCTAGCTTTCGATATTTTATTAATCAGCCATACAGCCTTACAAAATACCATCCTAACACCTCTTACCTCTATGATCGTCACGGTCAATCTCAACATAATCCGCCACCAACTTCGCAATCCCTGCCCTGCGCCGTGTAAGCTTTAGACCGGCAACAACTCCAATGAGCTCAAAATGAGGATATCAAGTAACTCACGTCACCTCTAATAGCTGTCTCTGCGACCTCAACCTATCATCATCGTCAGTCAACTCCCATCAACGCATTCAAGCCCTCATCTCTCAAGAAAACACTGGCCGAAACAATAGGAACCTACTCAGAACAGAGCGCCCTCAAAAGCAGCACATCCTCCTTGAACATCTCATACTTCCTTTTCAACTCTTTCTCCACCAACGGCAGCCTTAAATTCACCGCCCACCAACTCCAAAACCCCCTTAACGTATTTGGCACATCCATGTATGCACCATGGCTCACAGGCAATGTCATGCCTACCCCAGTCGGAGGCAGCGCCATAACCCTCATCAGATCCGCCTCTCGCTGCTCACACATCCTCAGCGCCTCGACCACCGACTGCGGAACAGCGTACCCATTCCCAACCCCTTCCAGCTCCCTTCCATACCTCCCCCCTTCTCCATCCCCTCCACATTCCTCTTCCCCTTGCCCCCCTCCTCCCTCCTCCACTGGACTCCCCCTCTCGCACGGCGGCGTCTGCGGATGCTCACTCCGCTGCGGAAAAGAGGAGATAATCTCTCTGCACTCGCCCACAACGCGCTTCAGGACGTCGATCTCGCGCCTGTGGATGCTGAGGATGTCGCGGGCGAAATCGGTGCGCCGGCGCCAGTCGCGCGAGAGGGTGATGAGCGTGAAGACGCAGGAGATGATGGCGAGGAGGGAGGTGGTGAAGCCTAGGAGGGTGGCGGGGTCGTATTTCATGGACATTTGTCGTGTGTTTGTGGTGTGGAGGCGGTTTGTTTTTGGGAGAGGGAGGGAGGTCGAAGGGGGAGGGTTAAGGTGGGTTTGGGCGGTATCGTCGGTTGTTTGCTCACGAGATCAACACCCCGGGGAAAAGAGCGTTGAGAGTTGAGACAGCCCCACCGTCGTGTTCGTCGGGTGAGGTCTAGACTCCGGCAACTGCCGCTGACGATCGGGCCGATCCGAATTTCAACCCACGCACGCGCGGTGTTGAGACCCGCCAGCAGCTGAGACACCAGACAGCCAAGCAACGAGACACAGACAAGACCGAGAAACAGCCAAGAAATTTTGAAGAAAACGGTAAACTATGGAGTATCTTTATGCTAATCAAAAACAAAAGAAACATCACCCTATCCTCCAACCCAAGCCAAAGTCACACCGCAAACCCCAACCCCACACCCAAGTCTAAGTCCAACCTCCCAAACGGCCTCTCCCACGGACTTAGCGGGGTCCCCGGCCCCAATGGACTCAGTGGACTCACTAACACCGGGCTCTGCACGCTCTTCTTCATAGGCGACCTCGCTACCTCCTCAGAACCCAAATCCCTTCCGACGGTGATAATCTCACTTCTCGAATCCCTCTTTCCAAACTTCCCACCGCTGCCAGGGCTCTTTGCACCGCCATTGGCAGGTGAACTTCTCACGGGTATCAACGACGGTTTCTTCTTCCTCTGCCCTGGAACAGGAACTTTGATGACGGGCGGGAGGATAAACTGCCCTCCTCCGCCGGAAAAGTACATTGTTTCTTCTAGGGCTGCGACGATAGGGGTGGCTTTGGATGTTTGGGGGGTGCGAGGTGATGCAGGCCCGATGGGGGTGATAGGGGAGAAGGGGACCTCGTTTTTGTTATTGCTAGCGCTGGCCGTCATGCGCGCCTGCAGCTTGCGGAAGACACGCTCGAGGCGGTAGCGGGCACCAAATACGGGACTGAGGAGGGCTGTTGCGGCAGCGCCGCCGGCCGCGTGTTTTGCGAGGATAGTGGCAGGGTCGGTGGTGCCGAGGAGGGACGTCCAGCGACGCCAGAGGCGGGCGCGGTTGTGTGACATGGCGAGAAGGACTTCGTGCTGGGGTAGGAAGTAGCGAAAGAAGCGAGGGCTGAGCATGTGGAAGAGGAGATTGTCGACTGCGTACTGGAGGAAGGGGTAGCTCGACATGACGAGGTTGCGCTGGTCGAAGACGGCCTGCTGTTGGAAGCGGGTTTCATGAGGGCTGGTAAGTGGAGTGGTGCTGCCGCCGCGATAATGGCCGATGTGCTCGAAGTCGCGCATGTTAAGGAAGACGAGGCACGCGCGAAGCAAGGTGTAGTGTGAGATGTCGATGAAGTCATCGGTCCCTAGAGAGGGCGAGACGGCGGGACAGTCTTCGGCCAAGCAGGGAAAGCCGCGCCCGGCAAGGAAGAATGTGCGTACGGAACTGTGGATGGGCTGCACGCGTTGCAGGCCAAGGGGCTCGTTGACCACGGTCTGCCGGTTGTCAGACTTGAGCTCGAGCAAGCCAATGGATCGCGCGCGCAGCCAGCGGTGGAACTGGTATGGTGTATCCGAGGTGATCTCCGAGTTGCGCAGCTGACGGAGGTCACGCATGGATAAAGGCAGGCCTACACGTAGAGCCATAAAGGGGCCAAACTGCTCGTATGAGGTGAATGGGGACGGCTCGGTGAGGCGAATGGCGATGAAGAGGTCGTTGAGCCGCATCGGCTCAGCCGCAAGAATGACCCATTGAAACAGCATCATAGACTCTGCTTTCTCCTTTTCGTTGAGCGTCGCCAACATCCACTCGTACAAGCCGTGGAGATCACCAGGGACTTCCTCGAGTGTGTACTCGATAAGATCCTCTGACGCACCCTCGGTGATAGCCGCATTCAAGATATTGACCACAATCTCAGCCCATAGAAACACACCCGATGCTTTCTGCCCGATCCTCATGACAGTGCGGTTCCGTTCCTCCCACTCAGCTACCAAGTTGAGGTTGATGTAGCGAAGGATATCATCGGCGTTCCTCAGATGCATTACAATATTGATCGCGTCCATGTCCTCGAGGGACGGGTAGTAGGCGCTCGCAACGCATATGCTGAAATCCGAGTTGCGTGCAAGCTGTGACAAACGAAATACCAGCTCTTCAACATATGCCGGACTCGCATCATCGGCGATGTCAACAAAGATGAATGTTCTTCGCGTTGGTGTTTGTATTTTCTGGTCGATATAATCGTCCGCGAAGAACGACACGATGAGGGCGTCGTCCAGCATTTGCGGGTTATCACGAGGCTGGTTGTAGAGCCTCAACAGCGCCCTGCGGAGGTTCGGGTCCTGCAGGAAGAGCTGCGCCAGTAAACTGCGATAAACATTTGCCGGGTTGACCTCATGCTGCTGACGCGATGTGCCAGGAAAGAAGATGCTGTTGGTATCGTATCCCTCGGCCGTAGTCCAGATAAAGGAGCTACCGGCTGGACCCCACTGTCTCTCGAGCCTCCTCCGGAGCGATCTGAGTAGAATAGTCTTCCCGCAGCCTGACTCCCCTTTGATCCACAAGATTTTGTTCTTGTTGTGGTCGCTCCGGTGATGCCATGCCCGGAACTCTTGCAAGTCGTACAGCCACAAACATGTTCCCGGATATGATGTCGCCGGATGTGTCTCCGACAGAGAGTAATGGGGCCTAACGAGGGCAGCCAAACATTCTGTTTCCTTGGTGTTGAGCCTGTGTCTCTGATCCTCTTCGTTATTGGCAAGTCTGACCAAAGCGCTGGCCAGTGCACGATACCCCGGGTCATCGGCTGAGCCAAACTTGCACATATCGCTGTGAAGGGCACTAATGGTTTCTGCGCTCTCGCGGGGATCGCCAATGAAGCTTGCAAGGCGCCGAATCGTCTGTATTTGTCAGTTGCTTGGCCTGCAGAGTGACATAATGTTACTTACGGCCTCCGCCCGAAGCTCCAGGAACCGGTAGCTCGGGACGATTGACTCCTGGAACGTCTTCACCTTAAAGTTGTAGTCGTTCCAAATCCTAATGAACGCTTGCCTTCCCAACTCGGCCTCAAGGCTACTAGCGCCGCTCAGATGCTGTAGTACAAGGTCGTGCGAGTCGACGCGGAAAGTTACGGCGGCCATGCTTTGGATAGCATCTGCGAGGGTAGAGTGCTCTGTCGCGCGATGCGGGGAGCCCAAGAAGACAACACCAGAGGTCGACAAGAGGATCTCTTTAAGGGGACCATCGCGTTCTGCTTCCGACAGTCGCAAAGCCTGAAGAATGTTAGCAATATGACAACAGGAGGGTGAAGCTAAGCTTACCTCCTTGACCAAGATGCCACCAGTAGAATGGACTACGAATATTATCGGCCGGGCCCCAGAACCGAGTGTTGACCGGATGGTAGCCAGGTCCAGCAGCAGCTCCCCGGCATGAGCAAATATGTCATTCTGCAGTCGAAGAGGTTTCTTGTCTACCACGAGCGTGTGGTATCCCCACGTGTACACCCTGGCAGTCGGGCATGTTTGCGGCAAAAGATCCACTGGCCAGAATACCTCGGGTCTGGTCCTCTTCTCCAAAGCCTCGGTGAATTCGGGAAGCTTAAGTCTCGACGATGACGACTTGAGAGAGTTCTTTCGCAGAAGGCTCCTCGACTTGTTCGCGGCGTGATACTCAGAGACGAGCAAGGGCTCAGAGTTAGACCGCCTTAGTGTTGACGTTGGTGGGTTTTTCCTAAGCTTCTTTCTCAGCGTCGAGAAATGTATGGTCGAGTTAGGGGTTGTTGGTATCTGTGGGAAGTCGGCGCTCTTCCATGTCCGTATGGGATGGCCGCCGATGCCGTGGACAAGAACAATGCTGCCGCGACGATGGTCAGAGTGACGCGCCCGACGTGGAGGTCGGACTGGGACGCGATCAGGATACTTACTCAACTACTGGGTCAGTCGGCTCGTCAGGCTCGTACAGCAGGCTGAGGCCGACCGACTTAATCGAGTCCTCCTTCGCCTTCATTTTGCTGCGACCGAAGCGACATGATCATCTGTGATACTGGGTCCTAGCTCTGCAGGACAAGAACACCGAAGACACGCGCACGGGATTAGATCTGGATGGACGTGGACTGTGCGCGAGCTGGTGGTGTGCGGATGGCTGTGCGGATGTCATGCGAAGGCGGGAGCAGGCAGACGAGCTCCCATCCATGGCCATCCGACGAGCCGGCATCATCCCAGGCCTTGGTTTCGTCGATTTGCACCATTAGCCGTCCGCGGGGCGGTCGTGACAGGTTCGTCGCCAGCAAGGCCATCTGATTCCTGAAACAGCGTTGGTGTATGGCCGTACCAGCTTTTGCCTGTTCGTGATGGTGGTCTCGACGCGGCCCGGCGAGCTTCAACCGTGCCGTCTCTTGCCCCTTTCGCACCCTTTTATAAGCCGCCCACTATAACCGTAGCGGCTGTTTCGCCGTGACGGAGGAGGATCACCGCTCGCTCTTCACCGAGAGAGAACACGCAACTCCCAGCAATGCGCGTGACCGAAAGGAGTTTCATAGTGGAGAGATGGCCTTCCTGTTGTGGCAAGCTCCAGCATGACCCACGCCCTATGCGACTGGGGGGCGCAATGGGACGGGAGCCGCGCCGCCCAGAATAGGACAAAACAGAACATAAACGGGCAAAAGAATGATCAACAGACGCGCCACAGCGCGAGAACTGCCTATCTCTTCCTGATCGGTGAGAGATAGCCGAAACAAACAAGTGGGAAATGGTGGTTGGTGATATGGCAGGAAACGCAGCAGACTTCTGCTGTTCAGGGGGGACGGATCGGAAAATAATGCGACTGAAGCCGAAAGAGTCCTCGCACTCAAGAGACGCCCAACCGGGTTTCTCCCTCGGCGCACGGACAGTTTTGACTGAGATGAAGCCATATGAGGAAATACTTTGTACTGTATGGTGCGTTGATGGTTATTGTCTGACCTCCCTCGACGGAAGCTCTGCCGTCGTCAAGGTCGGATGGTGCACTGAGAATTCGAGATTGGCGAGGGCGACGTGCGCTGAAGCTCATGAGTCCCGCCCGGGAAATGCGGGAGCGGCCGATGACTAAGCCTCACCCCAGCACTCACGTCACGGGAGTTGGTGAATTGGCGTGACGTTGGGTGGGGTCGTTTTTCCGACCTTCAACCCACCACAACTGCCGCCGCCGCATGTCTAGGTGATAGAGACCGCCCAACATGGCGCGATGGTTACTGTCGACGCTGATCTTCCAGATTGAGGTATGCGCCCCTCCCCCATATCTACCTTCGAAGGAGCGCTCGCTGACTTGACGCGCCCTACAGGACCGCATCGTCGCTATGGTACGACAACTCCTTTCCCTCCCCGGATATCGCGGGATCGCCGACTGACATCGCCCGACAGCTCCTCCGGACGCCCGGCTTCCATCACGGAGTACGCAGGATACATCGAATAATCGAAGATCGAAAGTACGGGCGAGATCCACACGAGCCATTGCGCCCGGGCGAAGCTACAGGTGGGGACGACCATTTGCGCACGCGGCGAGGCATTGACTGACAGTGATGTTGCAGAGGAACCAGATAACCCAAAATTAGGAAGCTTTGTGAAGCATTTTGTTGAGGAGCTGCGGAACCAGGCACGCGGGACGACGGACGACCCTCCGCGATCGCCACCATCCCCACCGCAGCCACCGAAGAAATGAGTCTATGGGGGAAATTGTTTCCCTTTCATGGCTGGAGATCATGTACGCACGGAGGTACAGGCTGTTTGAAGCCGCGATCCCGTGCGATTGGAGCTGTGTTTGGCGCTGCGCATTCTTGCCAGGGCGCTTGCGGTCGGAACGGGGGAGTACACTGATCGGAGCTTAGACGCTGCGTGGAGAAGGTACAACTCTTCACCTCGTTGCCGGGTGTGGTTCGACACCACCGATATCGAATAGAACTGGGGATATGCTGGGGCGCTGAGTAAATAACTGGCGGACGCTGGTTTAGGTCTCGCGCCCCCTGGAAGCATCGCCTACATTGTTACTCCGTCCGTACCATGGGGAGAAACCTCTTGGACATGACCCAAAAAATATTGCTACAGCAGGGACAACGAGGGATTTCTATCCTCCCAAGGTGACTACCTTACCGAACTGGGATCAATCTGAACGAGGCTAGTTCGCGGGGCATGGCTTGCGAACGCAGGTAGCGAAGCTACAACAAAATCCCAGCGTACCCTGAACCTTCCCTCCATCGGCCAACACCACTGCGACATCGATTCTGAGTGTAGGCAAAATCGCCCAGGCTTCCCCCCAGACGCTATCTGCAAGCTTTCTATTCACCATAAGCAAACCGTCGGCAGGTTTGTTGACGAAATAGGCCACAAATGCCAAGGCAGCAGAACAACTCCAACGCAACCTTGCAGGCACGCCGCTGGTCTGCAGCGTCCCGCGCGTGGAATAGAGCGTTTCATGGCATCTGACAGCAGACGTAGTCGCCCCGCTTTGCTACCTGCATTTCTAATACCCTGGGCTGGCCATTGGATTCTCACCGAGGCGCGGCCCGACGGCGTGGGGCGCGGTGGACAAACCCGCCGACTCACCCAGAGAGCCCATATGAACAGGAGTCATCAGAATGAGGGACGTGATCATATTGTTCACCAAACTGCTATCTAAGCCATCTATCTAAATTCGAACCACCGCAAAATCAAGAAGCGAAATGCAACACGTCCCTCTTGGTGTTTTTGTTATTGGTTCCCACTCCCATTTTCCTACGTTTTCCTTCTTCCCATCCGCCTCACCCTACGTCCTCCACCCAGCAGCGCAGCTTTGCACCTACGACAGTGTCAAGGTAGAAGGCCCAGTGTAGACGGTGCTCCCAGTACCAGCCCAGTCGCCAGCAGGGGAGATGAAAGAGAAGCTGATGGATGAGCCAACCACATGGGCGTCGGTCAGAACAAGACGGTATCCTGGGGCCGGAACGGGGATGCGGTTGAAGCGGAAGAGGAGAGAGGGGTCTGCAGGGGAATTGCTCCAGAAGCCGCTGCTGACGGGGACGTCGGTTCCAGCGGTGGCGTGGGTGTAGGAGAGGGCGGGGTGGTCGGGGTTGACTTGGATTGTGGCGGCGTAGCTATACGGGGGGTTGATGTTAGTTTTTTTGGGCTACATGCTTGTGAGAGATGCGAAGGGGCTTACTTGACGTGGGTGGCGTTGCGGGTCACGGTGAAGCCGGTGACTGAAGCGCTTGTCGCGCTGTGTTGGCGAGCCACGAGTTCATGCTCGGCTTGGATGGGCGAGGCCCAGGCAGAGGAGGCAAGGAGGGCAATGGCGCCCACGAAAGTGTTGGTAAGTTGCATCTTGGATGTATTGGTAAGAAGGTTGGGTGGTTGTCTGGTCTTTTGTTGTTTCTTGGGATGACTGAATGCTTCTTGATGTTTCTGTTGAATGATAATGGAGACAGCAGGTGAAAGAAGAAGGAAATATGCCCTTTTATAGGTTTTCTCATGATCATGATAGCTTGCCCAAGGTAAGGTACCTAGGTACCTTGGTTGAGGGCGGTTCGTCTGACATTGACCAGATGCGACGCGCCGCAATGCAGAACGGAGGCGGCGCAACATGAACACCATGACCTGGTCGAGAGGCAAAGCTAAAGCCGATGCAGCGACTTATATCGACCTAAGCGCACGTCACAACATACAATCATCACGCCACCTGGCTTAAGCGGCGGGAGGATCCGTAGTTCTTGTTTTCTGGGTCCTAATATTTATGCACCGAGACCTAAACGCCTTCCCCCTTTTCAGTCTTACGCCTCGTTTAGGGTCGCATTGTGCGGCGTAACACGTCTTTTGTCCGGGCTTTCAGACAAAAGGACACCTTCGGCTGACCGGACGGGTCAGCTTTGCGGCGCGGGAGCTTACGTCTTTCCTTACAAGGCGGCCCGAGAGGGTAGCATCGGACTTTCCAATCCCAGCCCCTGAGCCTCTGTCAAGTCTGAGCCTGCCTGGGCGAGAAAAGCTACAGCCATCTTAGTTTCTGCACTTGTTCACACACAGGGCATCTTTTCAAACCCTCTGCACGAACATCTAGAATCATTGCGCTTTATTTATCTGCTTGCTTGTTTCTAGGACTCTGACAATTCCGCAAAGTAACTACCTAGAAATTTGGCCTGTTTCGGTGAGGCCAGCAAAAGAATCCTGGTAAATAAACGGCGGCAACAGTAAAGACAAACTCCATAATCATTACCACATCCAGTGGAATAGAAATATTCAAACAAAAAACAATGCATAGAATAAAATATTCTTCTTGACACCTCGACATGCAAAGTTTGTGGCTTCATCACAACGTCAACCAACATCAAGATCAAAGTCTCCATTTCGCCCATCACCAACAACCCAAAGACCAAAGAGCCCCAAACCAGGCCTGAGCGCCAACTGATAACAAAAAGTAGCAAACCTATTGAAATGACGCCGCCGAAGCCGAAAATAATCTCTCAGGGTACTAATTGCACCAATGGTACGCCCCCTTACACGCCCCCTGAAGCCATCTCAGGCTTGGTATTTTCAGCCGCTTCGCTCGATTTTGGTGAACAGGACACAACATAACCCTAGCGGCGCCATGGCGCTCGATTTTCGGTATCTGTATTTCTTCTCTCTGTGACACCATCGAGAACACCCTCGGACAGACCCGCTGTGGGGCGACTTCGAGAGCCTCTCACTCAGACACACGGCGTGCGCGACGACACTGAGCATGTCGCTCACCTCTCTGGCTGCTAGGGACAACCCTAACTCCTTATGCACTCCTCACTCGGTGATCATCACCGCATTCTGGAAATATAACCTCATCGCCATATGCCTCTCCCTTGCCTCCGTAAGCCTCCTCACATCTATTCTCACCAGTGCCTCTTTCTTACCCTCACCCTACCCTTACCCACCATTACTACTCCCCTTGCATCGGTAATCTAAAACTCCCCCCCTACGGACTAGAAACTCACAAGCTACTTCCTCCTCCGCCGGCGCCGCCCCCTCTCCCCAGGCCGAGCCTCCCTCTCCATCACCGGCTCCGTCGCCCTCGCCATCCTCGGCGCATACCTCACCGGCGTCGTAATTGAGCGCTCCTGCCCTCTCAGCTTCCGCTGTCCCGCCGCAGGCTTCGGCCTCGTGGTATGGGCGACGCGCCCGCGCGCCACGGCCGGTGTATTCCTCGTGAACCTCCCGTTCGCGCTGTGGCGGAACCACCGCGAGCGGGTGTCGGCTAATCCTGTGGTTGCGCCGGTGGCGTACAACGGTGCCGGGAATTACTCACTTGTGCGGCTGAATCCTGATGGGTCGTCTTTGGTCGGGGAAGGGGATGGAGGGAAGGGGTTGCATTCTTGGGGGGAAAATCCGGCGGTTTATAACCCGCAGTACTACCAAGATCGCGATAGCTCCGCAAAGCAGCAGCTTTCTCCGGATGTGGTGGCAGCAGCGCTCGCTCCTCGACGTACCGAGCGGGAGAACCTCTTTCTCAAAACATGCATGACGACGTCACTCGCAGAATTCTTCATCTGCTTTATCGGCGTGCCGATTTACTTCCTCCCCGCAATCGAAAACACGTCTCCGTACCAGCCGAATCCGAAGATCAACCGCTTCGAATGTCGTTTCAGGATCCCGAGCATGTACGATGAGAGAAGCGCGGAGAGACATTACACGTTGTGTTCCCCCGACGCGAACAGCGTTATGGCGACTGCTGCTATTAGGATGCTGGCAGGGTTTGTTCTCTTTGGGCTTGCGGTGGTGATCGTCGCGGCAGTTGGCTGTGCGAAACGTACTCGACGCGAGGAGGGCTACTGTCTGCCTGTGTGGTTGGTGGCGTGGGTCCCGTTGGTGGTGGCGACGGTGTTTACATGGATCATGTGGTTGACGTTTTTGAACGATACGGGATATGATGGGTACTGCGTGGGCAACATGGGACAGGTGGATGCGGTCAATATAGTGCAGATTGTGGTCTTGAATCTTTGGAGGCAGCTTGTTTGAAAGGCTGGGCTCTGATGGCTGTAGATAGATTGTGAGGAACAAGTTAAGTATGAACATGAATTTGTCTTGTTTGGGGGTTTATCGACCTCTATCCCATGGAGGTCTGCACTTAGGGGGTGCATTGGCCTATCCTGGTGTTAGAATTTGCCGCATGATAATCATAATGGCTGGATCGACTTACTGTACCACTCGTTGGTCGCCTTGCAGGTACCCTGGGTACAAGTCTTAGGACCGGTCCAACCCTGTCCACCGCACTGTCCATACAAGGGAGCACCGCCGGCACCTCCGGTCGGGGCCGGCGCGCTGGTGATGGAAGTTCGGAGAGTAGTAGGGGTAGGGTTTGAGCCACCGCCATTGTCGTTGCCCGAGCACTGGAGGACTGCCGGGCCAGGGATCGGGTAGGAACGTCCACCGAGGTTTGTGCCACCAGCATTGTCGTAGATGTTGAGCTTAATGCCAGCGTCGTTACCAGAGTAGGCACCGGGAAAGCTGACGGTGTTGGAGCCAGTGTTGGAGCCGGAGCCGGTGACTTGGATCTGGGCACACTCCATGTAGAACTGCGCACCAGGATAGCTGCCAGCATTGTGTAGAGCAATGAGCTCAACACGCATCAGATAATGTCCTGCGGCAACGCAGGTCGGGAGAGTAAAGTAGTGCCAGCCGCCGTTAGCGATCATCGTATCGACGGCCCAAGTGTTGCCACTCAAGCCGTTCTCAGCGACCTTGAACCACTTGAGGCCTTGCGAGCTTGTCGTGGCGGCATTGTCGACCTTGGCCAGGTAAACAATGATGGGACCTGAAAATTGTTAAATTCGCGTCCCTCCGTTGCTCGATCTTTTCAAATGAAAAGCTTACCCTTGTGGCTGGCCGCAATGGGGTGATCCGGGTCGCCGTTGAACTGGGCACCTCCGATCTCGTGACCCCACCACGCGCCGACCTTGGCTCCGGCCGGGACCGTGATGACAGTGTTGTCCTTGTACTGCTGGGCATTGCAAGCCATGTTGGAATCGTTAACGTTCTCGATGGGGTTATTGTTGCCTGGGGCGCGGATGCCCTTCAGCTGGCCCTGCTCAACGCCATTAACAGAGACTTTCTGAAAGATGGCGTGGGCGCTGGCGGCAGCCGCAAGCGAGAGAATTTGGAGTCCCTTCATCTTGATCAGAGTGTTGGCTTGAGATGTGATCGAGAGGTGAGGAGAAATGCTGGTAAACTGGATGCGGGCCGCTCATCTTATACGCCGTCTCGACGAAAGTATTCTAAGCCCAAAGACCGTGACATCGTCGTGCACGGTGCCGTCATCTCCTTTCCGGCTTCCTGAATGGGTTGTGGGCCGAAGTTACCTTGGTCGAGCAGGTGACGGAAAATCTTGGTGGTAACATTGGCGCCCTTCAGTTCGCATGGTTTTGTCGGCAGCCGGGAATGGCGTCGCAATCCGAGGTTGGCCATAACCAGGTCATCCATTGCCACAGCGGGCTACCGAACCTCGCTACCGATCTCCGCGCAAAACTGCACACGCTGGATCCTAGGTCCGAATTTGAGGGGTGCATCACTCCACAATCTGGGCCTCGTCTGGGAGCTGGCGTCGCATTTCGAAATCTTGATGAGACGTCCATGTTGTTCGGCCCGAGCCCGGAGCGTTGCTTCCTGCAATTCACTCTCTCGTTTGGGACTGGCGCCCTTGGCGCACCGGTTTTTGGAACGGAGATCAATCGCTTAAACGCCGCAGTGCCGGAAACGTAGCGTGGAGTCCGAGGCCGTGGGCGGGAGCGCACCCGGAATTTCCGCAGTCGATGCCATGGGATCCAATGATGCCGTTCCCCTATTCGGAGTCTGAAAAATCCACCTATGGGGAATGGGAAAGGGACGTGTGCGGTCAACAATCATGTTTTTCATCACGAATACGGCTGTCCCCTTAGAGTTCCCCAAGAACGACACAGCCCTGATTCTGTTCCCCAACCAACATCGCAAGCTCACCACGCGCAGCTTAAGTTGTGCGTCTCTTGCTCCCCAGGCCGGCTCTTGGTACCATCGACTTCAAATCGTTCTTCCTCCCATACCCCCTTTTGTTCGTTCTTCCCATGTCGATAGCGTTTGCAGATGAGAACCACCCTCTCTCCTGTGCCAGGCTCCGGGAGCGTCACGTTGACATAGTTCACCCTGTTTGCGTCCGGAACAAGAGGCGAGTCATCTGAATGGAGACTAGGCGGGTTGGTACCCGAAAGCGGAGACACTCGAGAGAATTCGATGCCCGCATCGCTGTAGAAATTTCCCTCTTCGATCTCCATAACCCTGCACGCGATGGCAGCTGCTACCGGCCCGTCCCATATCCCCTCCCTATGCGGCGCTGAGGCGAGGAAGTTGATGGCAAGACGCCGGAACTGTGGCACTCTGCACTTGAGAGCAGTGAAGTAAAGCGGCGGAATGAAGCCCATATCGACTGTGAAGCTGAGATGATCGGATGGAGGAAGGAGCGGTGGGACTGGTAGTAAGTAAGAGATTTTGTTCCAGAGGTCAATGGCCTGCTCTAAAATGCTGGAGAAATCTGTTGTGTAGGAGTCGAAAGCCATTTCGTCCCCGTATCGGAGGCAAGTCGCAACATTAACAGAACCCATAGCGTGGTGGAGGCGAAGAAGAGGCACGCCGAGAGCAATCCGGTCGCTCCGCTCAGTTTGAAGTGCGTCTATGCGAGGAATGCTCGACGAGAATGTGCGGAGCCATAACTTCAATGACAGCTGTAACCGTTCCCGCTGCAAGGTGAGCTGACTCGGGATTCCAGCACGCTCGAGAGTCAGCTGTTTGGCTTCCGCAGATAAGCCGTGGATCTCTTGGAATATGTGGTCAAGATGCCGCCTTGCCGAACTCAATGAGTCGAATATGAGAGGAATCTGAGGCTCGGACCCACACCTGGTACTAAGCCCTGCCGTGTAGTTATGGTCTGGTCCCTCGCCGACGATCGATGACTGAATGTTGAGTCGGATGAAGGCTTCAGCGAGGTGATCGTCAGTTGAGTCCGGCAGAGGTTGTACCATCGCTGACGCCTCTGCTCCATTTGGCTGGATTTCTCGAAGGAGTTTCAATCCACTCTGGAAATGCGCTTGGCTCGCTCCGACCTCACCCTTTAGGAGCTCAATGCAGATAAAAATCATGCAGGATACCAACGTGATTCGCAGAGACTGCCGATCCCTCTTCTCAAGGTGCCGCAAATGGGTGACGGCTTTGTTGAATTGTTGCAGGGCCAGACGTTCGTTAGAATCGTTAAGTTCTAAATCCCGGGACAAAGCTGGCCGTTGTGTGTGTCCTAGCGCTATGGCCCGCCTATGTGTGGCAGCCAGGGCGATCACTGCATGCAGGACAGCCGGCTCTCTGAGGCTGAGCTGAAAGACGAGTGTCTCCCAGAAATCTGAACTGAAGATGCCAGGAAGCTTGGTTGCCGTCCGTGTTCGGAAGAAGTCGAATGCTGCATATTCTTGGTGACTGAGTCCAGGGATCATGGTCGGGGAACCTGTTTTCAGGTACCTTGACACAGAAGACGGGGGTTTTTGAGCCATTTGGTGGAGGAGGGTATTCACGGCCCTCTCGGCACTGCCGTATGCGTTCCCACCCCCGCCCCAAATGCCGTACCCGTCGCAGACACGGCCAGTCGCGATGCATCGCTGACAGGCTGGTTTCTGTTCGTCGCATTTGACGCGTCTGGCTCTATTCGAGGCAGCGGTGTCAATTTCTTAGCCCCACATTATCATCTGGAAAGGGGCTCACGCACTTGCATGTTCGGCACCCCATTTTCGTTTTGCGGGCTTTGGCGACTCCCTGACTCTCCGTGATTGCCGGCTTCGCCATTGTGATTGTGTGAGTTGTTACGATGGCGTGAGTCAAGAATCCAGGGCTAGGTGGGCAGCGAAACGGTTGGGCTGAGAGTTGTTTTGCTCGCTCGGAAACCAAGCGGTTTCGTTGGATGTGACAACCCGCGGGCGGGTCCGGAGGAGGATTGGGAAAGGGTATGGGAATATGGGGGCTGGATTTGTCAACCGGACCCGAATATGTCATGTGTGGGTCCAGCTAGTGTCGGGGCTCAAGCTCATTGGCCCAGTCGCTTTTGGGGCGCTCTGATTGGCCGGTCGCATCAACCTGGAATCCTAGCGGGCTCAGCATCGCCATGCTAAACCCCAAACTCCGAGTTTCGACGATCTTTGTTGGGAACAGTTCAGTGGCGAGAAAGGTATAAAGTATGGCGGTTCCGCGGGGTTTGCTGGTTCTAGCTCACTCACACAAACATCACAATCAGCCAATACAGTCCAAACAATTCCGAGTTTTCTCGCATCCTCTGTTCCCCAGTTTCATATCGAATCATGGCTCCCCCCACTCGCCCCCTCGGCCGCAACGGCCCCCCCGTCACAGCCATCGGCTTCGGCGCCATGAGTATTGCCGGCCTCTATGGCCAGCAAGACACGGCCGAAGCCAGAGTCGGAGTCCTCGACCGCGCCCATGAGATTGGCGAGCGCTTCTGGGACACGGCCGACATCTACGCTGACAGCGAGGACCAAATCGGCGCTTGGTTCAAGAGGACGGGCAAGAGGTCCGACATCTTCCTCGCCACCAAGTTTGGCTTGCATTACACCCCTGATTTCGTCCAGAGCGAGCGTTCTGATCCGGAATACGTCCGCTCTGCATGCGAGAAGAGCTTGAAGCGCCTGGGTGTTGAGACGATCGACTTGTACTACTGCCACCGTGTTGACGACAAGACGCCCATCGAGAAGACTATTGAGGCCATGGCTCAGCTGAAGAAGTGAGTTGATTCATCCCCGATAGCGCCGCCCTGGCTAACCAATGTACCAAAAAGGGAGGGCAAGATCCGCTACCTCGGACTTTCCGAGGTCGCCGCCAACGACATTCGCCGCGCGCACGCCGTGCATCCCATCTCGGCTGTCCAAGTAGAGTACAGTCTTTTCTGCCTCGACATTGAGTCCCCTCAAAACGACATTCTGCGGACGTGCCGCGAGCTCGGCATCTCCATCGTCGCCTATAGCCCTATCGGCCGCGGCTTGCTCACCGGAAATTTCCGCTCGTACGACGATCTTCCCGAGCAAAGCTTCCTCAGTATGGTTCCCAAATATTCGCGCGAGAATTTCCCCAAGATTCTCCAGCTCGTAGCCGAAGTCGAGGCCGTGGCGAAGAAGCACAATGTCACTCCTTCCCAGGTCTGCCTTGCGTGGGTTCTCGCCCAAGGGGAGGAGATGATCCCTATTCCTGGCACACGAACGATCAAGTACCTCGAGCAGAACACGGCTGCTGCGGATCTGAAGCTTACTGCCGAGGAGGTTAGCCATCTGAGGGCGTTCTCAGAGGCTACCGAGCTCAAGGGCGACCGGTACCCTGCCAGGTGAGCTCACCCATTAACTACTATACCGAAGATTCTATGACTGACCGTTTTCCCTAGCTTTATGGGGCCTATCTTCCGGGAAACCCCTCCCCTTTGATGATCTCAGGAGGTGAGCGGAGGAACAAACACGAAGGGCAAAGTCAGAGTATTTCTTGAGTCAACAAAGAGTCTGTTTTTGATGCGAGAGTTGGATGGTCTTTAATAAGTCGGAATGTTTAGCGCAGAAATTCTAGGTTGGGTCGATAGTTGAAATCCTAAACTTGTCCCAAACTTACTACCGTAAACCGAAATCTACCCCGCTTCAGCGTTTCCTCCTGATATAGCTCCCCTTGGTTGTAAAAAACGAGCCAATATCCAAGTTCATCGGGATACTCCCTCCCTGTGACAACGGATTCGTCAACTCTCCCAAATTCTCCATCACTACCGCCCTTCTCTGCCGTCGATAAAACCGTACCCTATCCGGAATCTGCATCACATCAATTTCCCTACCCTCTCCCTCCCCATGACTCTTCCACCACCTCTCCCCCTTCAGAAACTCCTCATCAAACAGCTCCATCTCCTCGCCGCTGCTAAACCCAAAATGGTCAAGCACCGCCTCAAACTTCCCCGTCTCCTCCCTATCCATCCACCCATTCCCCTTGCTCCACCCAGAAAGCCACCCATTGCGATCCATATCTTCCAGATTCGCAGTCTTCAGAGACATGCCAAACTCCTCCTCAGACTTCCATTCTTTCCCCTGATCCTGGCCGGCCCGCTTGCTGATAGACATTCCGCCGGGATTAAGGACGGAACGCTCTTCACGGGTAGGCGCCCAAGAGCGGTGCACCATGATCCAGAGGCTGAAGTATGGGCTGTTTGGGTTAAGGAGGTAGTCAAATGAGAAGTCGAGCTCCTGGCGGACGGGCCGGTAGTGGTCGAGCCAGTGGAAGGCGGCGTACTTGAAAAAAGCGCGGGGTGGATTGTTTCGGATGGCTTTTAGGTAGGATGTGACGGTTTTTCCGGTCCAGTGGGTGGGAGGTTGGTTGTGGGCTGTGTCAGATTGGAAGAGGCGGATGTAGTCGGCGCAGATGCGAAGGAGGAGGCGGTTAGCATCTTCGAGGCGGATGGAGTGCTGCCATTGGAAGGGGGGGTTTCCCTGAGAAGGTGGATCGGCCTTAGCTGATATTTGCGCTGGTGGTCGTGTCGGGGCAGAGGGGTTTGATGGTAGCCATGAATTGACAGCTTCGAAGTCGACGAGACCTGGCCTGGCGAGTAGGAATTCTCGTGCGGTTTGGTGGACAAGGTATACTCTGTTACCGCGGATTCTCAGAAAATGACCGCAAGTGCGGTACAAGTGGCTGGCGAAGGGTTTGTGCAGAAGCTCCCCAAGTTGGTCCAAACTTTGGACGGCTGACGAGGATGCGATATCGGCCGGGGTGGCGCCGGACTGTTCGTCCTGGTCTTCCGCAATGCTGGTTAGTTGCATTCGATCAATGGCAGTCTCTGTGAGATCTTGTCGTAATAGCGATGAAGAAAATTGGGGCGTTTTGCCTTTCAGTTTAAGTTTCCCACCGAGAGGAACAGGGGCTAGGTTTCCAAAAGTTGCCAACAGCACCCCAGTGGCAGCTTCATCGTCCTCGGAGAAGTGGTCCTGGTGCACCTCGATGGCAGCACAAATCTCCTTGAGACTCAGTGGTCGAACGGCAGCGAGCACCATCATCAGAGCCTTCCGGCCCTTGAAAGGGAGGTCATTTCCGGACAAAAGTCTCTCGTATAGGTGTTCGAGACGCGTGTTGCTCAAGATAAACTCAAGTTGGGACGCCGATATCTCATTGGCGGCTGCGTCTTTGAAGAGCTTCATGATAAGTGATATCCAAAGAAATCTACCGTTCGCATTCTTCATCAGTCTGTCCTCCAGAATGTTTCGATGGTCCATGGGGAGAAGCTCGGAAGCTGGAGTTGACTCCTTCAACTCAGCAATCTTGAAGTGAACGAAATGAGCAATATCCTTGGCAACGAAGTCAGCCTGTTCCTCCATACGGAGCCAAAGCCAGTTGCAGCTCTCTTGTGGTAGTTTTGCATCTTGTGTTGAGTGGCCATGTGATTCGTCCTCTTTGCTGAATCCGAGAGCTTCCTGCATGCTGACATTAGGTCGACTCAAGAGAATCACCTTCATTCGAGCTGTGGAATCATTGAAGGGCTCATCATTCAGATAAGCTGCAAGTCTTTTGAGGAGTTCTCCGCAGGAGTTGGGTTCGCATTCATCCAGGCCATCCAGAATCCAGATAACGTCCCGCATGCTAGGGTTCTTGAGAATTGCTTGCAGAATAGACCACAGTGACTCAATACGGTTGAATGTTCTTTTTCCTGTGCTGGCGCGCTTCGCCAATATATGCTGTATCAGCCGTGGTTGGGAAGAACAAAGCTGATGCAGCATCGCAGATACGGCTGCAGACGTATTATCTTGGTCTTGGAGTCCCTCTCGGAAGAAGAAGTAGCAGATATGTGCTGTCTGCTGAAATCTGCGCAACAATGCAAGATGGTCGACGAGATATTTGGCCATGACTGATTTTCCACAGCCGGCTTCTGCTGTAATCCAAAGGAGTGCTGAGTTCTGCAAGGACGTCCATTTTCTCAAGGTTTCGTGCGAAGCAACCCATTCGCATGTCCCGGGTACCGGGTCGTCTACTTGATCGAGGTGATATGTGTAATGGGAGTTTAGGCCTCTCAGGGCCTTTTCCTCGTTAGGGGTGAGCGGTGGTGAAGATGCATATTCGACTTCGGTGGTAGGTGAGAACGTGGGGTCGGGAGCGGGCGCTGGCTCTAATTCTGCGGGCGCTGCTGCAGAGGCTGCTGCAGGCGTGGCTGCATGGGAAGCACTCCATGAGCGGTCGTCTTGGGCTGTACGTTCCCGCCTAGGTGGCATTTCGTTCTTCTCGGGTGGGTGAATGAGATGCATGGTCGCCGGTGGGTGCTCCATGGTATCCTTTTTCGAGACAGAGATAAAATGAAGGAAATTCAACAGAAAGCGAGCGGGGAATGAGGCAGTGCTGTTCATGATGCTTTGAACTTGGGCGAAGGGAATTCCCCAATTGCACGTGATGAAGCTCCCACTCAAAATTGCCAACGCTCCCCTCGTTGTTGCCGGCTTTGCAGTTTCTGGCCTACGTCCTCGCCCCTGCCGTGGGGTAATACGGGGAGGTAATTGAGCCGATTGTCTCACCACTTTCAAATTATGGGCATTTTGCACCCTTTGTCGTACAAGACTTTCAGCAAAAACCTTCTTGAACCCTTCACCCCAGTCGTGAAATTGAAACTTCCGACTCACCGAGATCTGGTTTTATGACATCTCTATCTATTGCCTTTGCCAGACCCTTCGTGTGAAAGCGGATATCTTCTTGGATGTCTGTTTTGGCTCCCTCGATGGGTAAGATAAAGTTCGCTGATTCGGCCATAATTAAAGTGTTGCGTACAGGCGATCCCGGCCATTTGCACTCATCATCAGTTCTCAAAGTGGGAACGGCAGAGATTTCTGACGAGAAAGGAGGAAACTGCTTCAAATTCCATCCATGCTCCAACTATTTAAACCCATGCTAAATGCAGCGATCTTTCGCCTCGATCCCCCTGACTCGACTCCTTAAAATGGACTCCATTTTCGTGCGACTCCTGGATGCCATAATCCTCGCCCCGTACGTGTTTCTCGGCATTATGCTCTGCTTCGTATTCCGGGAACCACTCGGGGATCAAGTTCGATGCGTCTTCCACGTCTTGTTGTCCTGGGCGCGCTCGATATTTGGAAGCGCCAGATGATGTCCGCTTCTCGATCTATCTATACCGACATGGAGTCTGCCGAGAATAATCACATGGTCCGACGCTTTCGCCGATGATTTGCCTGGCCCTGGACTCCTCACCGATCTCATGCAAGTCCTCGGATTTCTGGGCTCGTACTTGAGCTTTCATAGATGGGAGCATCATCTACCGTGCCACAAAGAGGATAGGCCCTTATTAGGGCCCCTAAGACGCCGAAGCAATAGCCTGGCCGAGGGGGGCCTTGTTTTACGCCTCGCGGCCTTCCTAGACCCTTGCCCCCGGACACCCGAGCTGGCGTGGCTAAACAGCTTCCATGCCTCCTTTCACACTGGCAAAGACGCGATCTCGCGGCAGTGGGATACAAGAGGCTCGGAGGGGAGGGGAAACAGGCGATGAGAGTGCCAGAGGCGGATCAGCCTGTTCCGCCGAGATGCTCGACTCCGGCGTTGGAGGACGGGGCGGCGATCTGGCAGCAGCACAAAAAACTCTTCTTTGTGGATGTGGGTCCACTGAAAGATGACAGCCCACGGAAGAGAACATCTGGGTGGGTGTACCGGCTTTGTGAGTGGTAGAGTTTCTTTGGGTAGTTGTCTTTGTTGCTGAGCGAAACAGGCCCAGCCCGTAGAGATTTGAGGGGAAAATTCGGATGCGGTCGGCAAATATGGTCGGATGGTGTAGTTGGTTATCACGTCAGTCTAACACACTGAAGGTCCCCAGTTCAAGCCTGGGTTCGATCATCTTTTTGAAGTTTTCTTTCTCACTTTGAACTCTATCGCAGTCGCTGCGCGTTGCTTCATTCTGAAGTTGGGATTACGTGTACCCTGCACCCCGTGGCCGCGCCTACGTACCCTATAGCGAAAATCCCAGTGACTGCTAGTCGGCCCCTAGAGAGGGGATGTGCCCGTGGAAATGGCGAGCAACCAGATGATGAAGTGGTCCCAACAACATCGATTCTCAAAGGCCCCAATGTACCGAAGGGAAGTGTTCAACTCAAATACAAGCATTTTCGCCTTTCGTAGTTGTTGATGTCAAATTTGAGTGGAGTTACGGTCATCGAGAGCGCTGACAGCAACTTCCCTCGGAGTTGCCATTTGCGTTTCATCGCTGACACGGCCGGGGGGATTGGTGCATTTAGCGAAAGCGAGACAGGAATCTTTCGGAACAAATCCCGTGGCTGACTGTCGGGTCGCGACGGAATGCCGCCGATGCGCTAAGACTCCGGCCAATCGCTTTTGTTCCTGCCGATTTTGTTGGCGGATGCGAAGATGCGGCCAATCGCATTGCTCCCTGCAGTTCTGGCAGCGAGTGCGAAACGGTCGCAGGGCCAGGCTTGACAGAGACGGCGCAACTTCATCGCGCCGACAGAAGGCATTTCCACGGCCTCAACATCACAACCTCGTGGCCGGAAAAGAATATAAATATGGCCTCCAGACCACCACCTCAGGGAGTTCTTCTCCATCATCAGACACACATCAATTTCATCAATCACAACATTGAACCTACTCCAGCAGAACCAGTCACCAAGTCTTCGACTTCCATAACCACCAAGACTCACTGTCAATCTCATCCACCAATCATATCTCAGCTCCCTCAACCTTCACACTAACACCGCCAAACTTCCACATTCAAGCCTCATCATGAGTTCCACCAACTTCAAAGTCATCATCGTCGGTGGCGGGCCTGTGGGCCTCACGGCAGCCAATGCCCTTACCCGTGCAGGCATCGACTTCGTCCTCCTCGAAAGCCGACCTAACATCGTCATCGACGCGGGGTCCAACCTGGTGCTCCTGCCCATGGGCCTCCGTCTTCTCGGACAGCTCGGCCTCCTCGACACGTTCAACGATGTCAGCTCACCCCTTGGCCAAATAAAACGTTTCGACCATAACGGCCACAACATAGGCCCCGCCAATTTTTTCATCCACTACAAGGAGAAGTACGTCACCCCTCTTTTCCCCTCCCAGACTTCCACTAACTCTCTCCCAGCCACGGCATTGCCCCTCGGGTCGTCAGCCGCCACGCCCTCACCCAAGTCCTCTATGACGCCCTCCCCCCTTCCGCACACAGCAAGATGCACCCCAACAAAAAAGTCAGCTCCATCAGCACCACCCCCTCCTCCGCGACAGTCCACTGCGCCGACGGTACCTCCTACACCGGAACCCTCGTCATCGGCGCCGACGGCGCCCACAGCCTCGTGCGCGCCCAGATGCGCGCCCTCGCCCTCCAAAATCCCTCCACCCCCGCCTCCCAAATCAACGATGACCACCCCTTCCTGACAACCTACCGCTCCCTCTGGATCCGCTTCCCCACCCAAGCGGACCTCCTCCCGGGCGACGCCAACGAAACCCACGGCGTCGACTGCGCAATCCAGCTCTTCGCCGGCGAAGAAACCTCCGTCATCGGGATGTACGAGCGCCTTCCCCAGCCAACCACCTCCCGCCTCCACTTCACCCCCGCCGACGAAGAAGCCTTCATCCGCCGCTGGGGGAATCTCCCCCTCTCCCCAAAGCTGACCGTCCAAGACGCATATGATTCCCGCGTGCAGTCTGGCCTGGTCAGCCTCGAGGAGGGCGTCGTTCCCAACTGGAGCTGGGAGCGCATCGTGCTCGTCGGCGACGCAGCGCATAAGTTCACGCCGAGCACGGGCGCGGGGTGCAACAATGGGATGGTGGACATTGTTGCGCTGGTGAATGAGCTTAGTCGTATTGCATCTCCGACTACCCAGGAAGAGCCGAGTATGGAGGCTATCGCGGAAGCGTTCAGGGCATACCAAGAGAAGAGGTTTGAGGTTGTTGTTACGGGGTGTGCGGGCGCGAGTAAGGCTACTGCGTCGGCGACGTGGAAGAGTGCGGTGTTTAAGTTTGTGGATGTTCATGTTATGAGCAAGCAGAGGGTGGTGAAGTACTTTATGGAGAAGCAGGCGCCGAGTGTTGCGGCGACGCCGGAGCTGGAGTTTGTGGAGGGGGGAGAGTTGCCTGAGGGGAAGGTCCCTTGGGTGTATGCGAGGGGAGGTGTGTTGCCGAGGGCGGTGGAGGTTTAGGATGAAGGAGTCGGTTTGGTGTTTGGAGTTTGGGTTGGCTATCATGCGGCTCTTTTGCTTTGTTTTCTTTCTGTGTAATTTTGTATTAGCTGTTATTATGATACCTTGGGCGGAGTATTGGAGAGGCACAACGATAGAACTAGAGGTTAGATAAAGGACGTTGATCGAGCGCCGCTGTTCAGAAGCGGACACGGTTTCGAGCTGGACCTGGGCAGCGAGTGACTTCTTCGAGTACCTGGCCAGCCAAGGGAGGATTTCGCGATTTGTGGATAGCTACTTTCCTCGCGTTGGAACAGGGGGGTTGGGGATGGTTCTTTGGATTGAGACTTTGCTCTTTTTCCGCTTGGCCTGGTTTTGGGTCGCTGGTCTCCTGCAGGCGACAAATTGAGCACTTGATGGCCACGAAACATGGCCGATGTCTCAGCCCCCAGCGCTTCGCAAATAGGTAAGCAATATTCAGGAACACCCAAATGAGTGACCAAGAAAACGAAAAAAAGATGGGAAGCCATAGATTGATCTATTGGGAATCGCCCGTGCAGATATCATTCCAACCTCAAGTCTCTGAACCCCCCAGCCATGGCTCTCACCTAACCCTTCGTGCACCTTACCGTCTCCCTAACACCATCCCCTAAAAGTCCCTCTTCTCATCAAATACCAACCCTTTAGGCTTCGCCTTTCGAATATCCTTCGCAAACTTCCCATCCGAAATCGCCATCGTCGCCGGTCCCTCCCACTCATGCTCCCCACCAGCCTCTCCATCAGCCCGTCCCCTCCGGCCACCCCTCCCAACCGACCAACGCCCCCCGCCAAAGCACCCCCTTATGATCCTCTGGCCGCTTAGGACTGTAAAACCTGCGAAAAGAAGGATTTGGTGCTATTGCACAGATTCGGTATAGAGCAGCAAAACCGCCGGTTCCTTTAATCAGCTCTGGCAGACTGGGGAACAAAGTGGGACTCACGCCGCGTTGGATTGCAACATGAAATGAGAGAGGCTCGCTGCCCTGGCTGGGATTGGCTGAGTTTAGGGGAGCTCAAGCTTTCCCAGGCTCAACGACCGGTACAAAAACAACGGTTTCGCCTCCGATCTCGCAACTTTCAAGACCCGGCTGAAGCTCAATATGCGTTTGGTCCTCCAGAACTGCTTCGAGCACAGTAGAGCTTGGAGGCTCCCCACTCATCGTCTTCCACATGACTTCCCATCTGCCCCCATTTTCAAGCGTTGCCTTTTCAAGCGTGTCAATAGTTGGGTCTCGGAGTTTGTCAATCACCCCGAGCTTGATCTTCCTGTACAAAATAGCGTATATCTGCTCATTCTCCGCCACAAATCCCGACTCGACATGCTTGCCAGTCAAATGGCTCGCCATGAGTTTGACTTTGCCGGCAGGAAGAGGAGCTGGTGCACCGCCGGCGGCTGCTGCGAGATTGACATCAGCTTTAATTTCACCTCCAGACCCCTTGTTCTGCTGAAACCAAAGGCTAGCATCGGTGATTGTCTGGATTCCAGTGACCATGTAGGCCTGCTTGCGCTTGCGGTAGGTTGTCTCAAACCACCGCTTTGCCGCATCGGTTTGGCACATCTTAGTGAACTTAGCTTCGGAGTTGTCGAGGAAGTAGGTGATGCAGACGGTGTCGGCGATCTTAGTGTCGATGTCGCTCTTTCTATGAAACAGGGCGCTGAGGATCGAGTCTACGACGACGCTCAGAGTGGAGTTGGTGTTCTTGCTGCGCTTGTCCAGGAGATCGTTGTTTGTGAGGTTGTAGATGTCGCCTTTGAGGTAGCGAATCCGCGTGGGAGGGTAGTAGTTGTCGTGTGGGGCGGCTATGTTGGCAACCAGGCGGCCCAGTTGGACCCCGTCGCGGGGGAAAAGGTGGCTGAGGACTGTTAGATGCTGAGGCATTGTTGGTGTTTGTGTTTGTTTTTGTTCTGATGAAGATCTGATGTGGTGGGTTGACTGGCGGTTGTAGCGGTGCGATGGTGTCAGTGGTTGGGAGTTTGGGAAGTTGCGGGGTCACCACTCCAGGACCAGGGCTCTCTTGCTTTATTTCTGCAGTTTCCGCCAAGAGGCTAGGGGCACGGTGGTGTCCGAGTCGTAGATCAGGTGATTTTCAATGCGGCTGCCTCGATTCGTGGAGCCAGCAAGAGGCTCGTCACACAAGACGTACCTTATCCCGAAGGCGTGCGTTCTCTCTCGCCAGTGGTTCGACTGAGGCTTGGTCAGCTCTCGTGGGGGCAACAACCTACGCAGAAAGATCTCCCAGGCAGACGTGAGTTTCCCCTCCTTCCCTTTCCATTATTTTCGCACCACTTAGCTTTCGTCTGACTGCAACTGATGTTCGAGGCGATCTGAGAGCGCACTACCATCGCAACAGCGACACAGCAGCTAAAATTCGCCCACCAAGATATTCACCCACTACCTGCTTTATGGAACTTGATTATGGATTTATCGGAGATCAACGAGAAAATTCGCGAGCTCCAGGAAGAACTGGGTAGCGGATTGCAGGTGATCCAAGACGCAGACGAGCACGTGTTCCTATCAGGCATCTATGAATTCCTTTCGGACCTGTTTCTTGCCAGATCCGAACTGGAAGATGGAGGAAACTCTCGGGCTCAAGCCCGCGAGTATTTCATGAGGGCTGTCTCAGCGTGCACGACCGGAGCTACGATGGCGCCTGCGGACCACGACCAGAAGGGAAACTTTTGGGCCAGAGCAGCCCAACTGTCAGCTTCGGCATTCGAAACCTTCGACCAGGAGGAAGATATCACCGCGGCGATCAGTTCTTGCGATAAGGCTTTGGAATATTTCGATCCCGGATCGCAGGAATACGCCAGCGTTCTTGCCAACCAAGCCAATCATTACACCCTGCGCTTTGAGAGAGCGCAAAGCGCAAACGTGGCCGATCTCAACGCGGCTATCTCCAAAGCAGAGCTGGCCCGGGGAATGTTCGCTCAAGCTGGTTCTGGCGCCCTGCTCCCTATCGTGGACAATGATTTGTCCACGATGTATCTTAACCGCTTTGAATCGACGCGTCAGTCAAGCGATTTGGTCAAAGCGGAAGAGCTGTCTAGAGAAGTCGTGGAAAATAGCAGCCCAGACAGCCAACCCAGTCTCGCAATTTGGAAGCTGAACTGGGGTAATTGCCTACGCCACAAATTCGATGTCAACAACGACAATCGAGCCCTCGAGAAGGCAATAGAGCAGCTGCTGGAGGCGAATGATCTGGCTCGTGACAGAGAAGATGTACCCCGTGACAAGATTCTGTCCGTCCTCTCAGAGCTGCTTTTTGCTCGGTATGAGGCCTGCAAGACGTCATCGGATCTGGTGGACAGCATGCAAGTAGCGCAGAAAGCCCTGGAGCATGCCAATAGGAAAACCATCGGTGTGATCCTCAGCAACTTAGCGGCGTTTCAACATGCCTACGGCGAACAAAGCCATGAGCTGGAATATCTCGACGCCGCCATCAGAACTGCACGCGCCTCGCTAGAATATTTGGAAGACGACTGGCCACGCCGCACCATGTGCCTGACCAACCTTGCCAACATGCTCGGAGAGCGATTCCGTCTCAAGAAAGCCGAAGATCCCGATGCTGATTGCCAGGACTTGAATGAGGCTCTAGGTCATCTCACCTTTCCGACGGGCCCCACCAATATCAGCTCTGAAAATCTAGCAATATTGCATGACGTTGCCAGCAGGCTGCTGATAGAGCAGTACAAATCAGGGGCGACCCGAGATAGTAACCTGCTTGACCAGGCCATCTCCCACTGTCACAGTGCCATAGCTGCCATTGAGAGAGTGTCATTGGATACCAGTCGTTATCAATTGCAGCTTGGGGATGCGCTGAAAATGAAGCACGAGCACGAACCAACAACAGACAACTTCGAAGCTGCCATCACCGCCTATACAAACTGCCTCGGGATAGCCTCCGCGAGCCCTTGGCATCGAGTTGTCGCTGGGCACAGGGCAGGACTCATGTACCAAAGCATGGGACAATGGGCGGACGCATATGGGGCCCTCGCAGCTTCCGTGGCTCTGATGCCGGATCTGGTTCTTTCGTCTTTGGAGCGTGACAGTCAACAGTACGCGCTCTCTGGTCTGTCTGGGTTGTCCAATCTCGCATCGACTATGGCTCTACAAGCTGGCGAGCCAGCGGCGGTGGCGTTTAAAACCTTGGAGGCCGGGCGTGGTATCATGGCTGACCTTGCCCTGGGTGCTCCTCTTGCCGCCGTTCCGGCTAACCTTGATGATGCTGGGCAAGAGGACTGGCAGAGAATGGTCGAGCTGCAGCGCCAGATCCAACAACCCTTGCGAACGGGATGGTTTTCTGGGGGATATACGGGACCCTCTTACGGCCAAGTCTCGAAGAGAGTCAGGCTAGTTAGTGAATACAACGAAAAGGCGCAACAGTTGAAGGAGCTCCATGGCTATGATGTCTCGCAACCAGTCTCGGAAGAGAGATTGAAGCAGTTGGCGTCCCATGGAGCAATTGTTGCCTTCGTGAGCAACGCCACCAGATCAGATGCTCTTATCCTCACTGAACACGGAGTCGATCAACTCTCGCTCCATCATCTGACCTTCGAAGAAGCCGCAAAACACGTTGCCTTTCTCACACAGCCAATGGAAAATGGCATGAGAAATCTCGGGTTCGAAAATTACTTTGAAGTCAACGAGATCATGAAAAGTCTCCTGTCCTGGCTTTGGGATAAGGCCGTTCGTCCCGTACTCAAGCATCTGAACATCTACACAACCCAACATGTCCCGCCTCGCAGTGTGTCGGATCTCCCCCGCATATACTGGATTACCTCTGGAGCTCTAGGACTGATGCCCTTTCACGCCGCCGGCCACCACAGCCCCCGCTCAACAGAAAACGCAATGAGCCACGTCATTTCTTCCTACGCAACCAGCACACGCAGCCTCGCCTGGGCCTTGGAACATGGCAAACTACAGTCCTTAACCGCCGGCGATGATCCCATCGGAACAGCCCTAGTCGTTGGGATGCCCACCACCCCAGGCCTCGCAACCTTCACCCTCATCCCTCGACATCTCGCCGCCCTCCGTGGCCTCGTTCACCTCCCAAACAATCTCACCTATAAGGAATCCCCTTCCAGCGCCGAAATCATCTCGCACCTCCCTCACATCAACACTGCCCATTTCATCTGCCACGGCGTCTCAGTTCCCTCCGACGCATCGAGCAGCTCGCTTCTCCTTCAGGACGTCAACGATACTGAAAAAGTCGATCCGCTCATGGTGCGCACGCTGGCGTCTCTGCCGTTGTTCAAGACGAGGCTGGCGTTTCTGGCGGCTTGTCGGACGGCGGATAATGCGCAGGTGGACGTGCTGGAGGAGGGCTTGCATTTGGTGGGGGCGTTTCAGATGGTTGGGTTTGTGGATGTCATTGGGACCATGTGGGAGGCGGAGGAGGGGGCGGCGGCCGAGGTTGCGGAGGGGTTTTATGGGGGGTTGGGACGGAATGATGTGAGGGATGTTGCGAGGGCTTGGTACGAGGCGGTGATAGCGCTCAGGGGAAATGATACGGAGGATGTGGTGGCGTGGGCGCCTTTTGTGCATTTTGGGAGGTAGGTGGGTGTTGGATGGATACTGGAGCTCGGGTAGGGGAATTGAAGGGAGGTTGGCACGAGAATGAAGAGGAGATTTAGACGGATTTGTTGTCTTGGAGTACTAGGATGTATATAAACTAAGAGGTAATACACTAGGTGGCAATCTGATTCCTATTCCAATTCCATTCCTACCAACAAAGCCTTGTTTCATTCATACCTAAAACCATTGTCACTCAAGCTGGAAGTTGATATCCAACGCCTTTCCATGCTGCCTACGCTTGCCCATATCCATTTTGTACTCGCCCCAATGCCCGCTCGCGCCATGCTGAAGAATGCAGCAGGAATTGTACTTAACTTGGCTATTTCTCACAATCTGGCTCGCATAAATTAAGCCTCTCCCTAAATCTCATCCGCAATCTCTCTCACCAGCCGCAACTTGGCCTTCTCATCCTCCTCGCTCAACGGATACCCACTCTCGTGGGTGCTAAACCCGCACTGCGGGCTAATGCTAGTCCGCTTTAGCTCCTTCTCTCTTGTCTGCCCGCTCCCCTCGGCAACAAACTCGGCCGCCCGTTAAATCCGCGCCTTGACCTCCCCTTTATCCTCCAGCTCGCGCAGCTTCGTGTTGATGGCGCTAATCACTACGTTGCGATCCTTAGGCAAGAATTTCAAAGGTTCAAACCCACCCCAGCTCAGGATTGCGAACGAAAAAGGAAATTTCGTGTGCTCAGATTCGTCTCAGATAACTAGGCTGTATTACCTGGATCGCTTTGGATAAGAGATACGCCGCAGTCGGTTAACCGGATTTGTGCTACCAACAAACCAACTGGCCGTCCGCCCCTGACGATTAAGGCACCAACAGCGAAGCCCCCCGCTTTGTCGCAACTCTGGTACCTTCCAGTCCTCCACCATCCATCTCAGAACATTGCAGCGCCTGTTGACAGCAACCACTGGGATGTGGCTCCTCTTAATTACCATCAGCATCGCAGCGACGACGCTCCTCAATAAGCTCCTCGGTTTCCACGCAATACACCGCCACATCTTCCAATGCTGCTCTCGCCGCAGCGACACGCGCAGGCAGACGCGCTTCGAGAACCTGACTCGCTACTACTGCATCGACCGCAACGTATCCAATCCCATCGGGCCCCAAGATCCGGTGACCTTTAACTTCGGGCTACTATCTTCGACCAAGACCATCATTGTCGAAATCCCCGCCAACAGCCGCTGGCAGTGTCTAGACCACTGCCACCAGACCGACGGCGCCTGTATACAAATGTTCACCATCCTTACTGGCGCCTGGATTTTTGGCGGCGGCTACTGGGGCGAGCGGCCCTTCCCGCGGCCCATCGGACGCGAGATCCGCGACGATTTTGGAACATTTGGCAAGAATGTGGTGCAGGGAGGAGGACGAGACGCGACAGCCGAGCTGTCCTTCTTCTCGAATGGTCCGCGCCAGCTGCAACATCAAGTGTGCAGCGCCGTCCAGGACGCGGAAATGTATCCCAAGTTGTGTTCGACGCCGGCCTGGATTCGACTCGGTCTTGTGCTGTTGAGGAGAGGGACGAGCGCGATGACGTATGACTGGGCGGTGCAGAGGCTGCTGTTGGTGCAGATACGGGCGATCTTCTCGGGGAGGGACTATCTCGAGCGCCATGGTACTTTCACGGGGCTCCGCTGGCTCTTTTTCCCTCCTCCGAGATGGGTGCAGAAGTTTGAGGCATGGAGCCAGCGGGCCATATCAAAGGCTGTGCTCAGACTAAATCTCTGGCTGGGTGTTTCGGTCTTGGGTATAAAGGGGTGGTATCCCGAGTATGAGCTTGTGGAAGGAACAAAGAAGTTGTGAGTGAGTGTTCCCTGGAGTGATCATCGACGGGGTCTGGTCAGCGGGAGAGTGTTTATATACCCAATGTCTCTCTTGCTGCCTTTCTAAAACACACATATCGTAAAGCTATCATCATGTTACTGGTCTGGCCTCAAATCGGCCGATCGACTCACTCGCAAGCTCTTTCGTCTGGGACATTGATTTGACCGAGCACTTTGATTTGACCAAATCTTTACAACTCCACCAAAAGCAGTAGGAAAAAGAAATAAATAAATAAAAATAGATTTGGAATTGCAGCATTCCCTTTCCTAAGAATGCATCATTTTACATCGGTGCACCTCTGTGTTTCTTATGTGTTTTCTATGCAAAGTGATGTTAGATTTCAACTTACAATGAAAATTTTGTAATTTTCGGTACCTGTTACCTCATTAAAACCGGGGGAGCTTGGCGGTACCAGGAATCGGTCAAATCAAAGTGCCAGTCAAATCAATGTCCCAGACGAAGGAGCTTGCGACTGAGTCGATCGGCCGATTTGAGGCCAGACCAGTACCGCGAATACAGCCGCAGAGGGATGCACAAGGAACGCTACGCCACGCATCACCACCAAAATACAACAAAACGAACGATTCGCACGTCAATCTGAAGCCCTCCGAAATCCCCCATCCCCCCATCTATGAACACCACCGCATCGCATGTGCGCAGTAGGAGTGGTGGATGGTGCACGTTAAAAATGCAAAAAATAGCAGGTGGATGCACAGCATTCAATTCATGCGCCTGTTGGCGCGAGATTGACGATCCCCTGCGATTTGGGATTTGGCACTGGTCACCCAGCACCAACATTATTTTTCTGAGATATTCAGGACCTTGAACAAGCCAGCCGAACATGTCGGCCACGAGCAATACATCTCCAGCAGCGAGAAATCGCACGACAATCACTTCAAAAAAGCTCTTGGCCACAGGTTGCTCCACTTCCGGAGACTGGAGACGTTCCAGGGGTTCCGAAGCTTGACATCAGTAAACTCAGAAAGGGCGGGAATCGAGTCTGGCCTATATGTTGGAGCCAAGTAGAACCATGGGTTCGTGTGCTCAAGGGCTCTGCCCGTACCGCAGAGGAACCAGCACTTCAGCCGGCGTCTTCGATATATATATTCATCAAGGCAAGGCATAGAACGTGAGTCAAGAGAGTCTAGTAACAGGTAAAACACGAATCTTCTGATAGCTGTGGTGGATAGTATCGAGTGTAAGGCTCTCCGTTCCAGAAAGGTCGATTTAGACCGAAATTGAATGCTCTATCATATTGGCGCTGCCCATTCTTTCGATATGCACATTTGAGCCAGCTCTAGAAACCGAAGATGAGACTAGTTGACCGTAAAGATGTCTCTCCGAATGCACGAAGATGCAGGCTGTCCATAGCGCTACCTAGACTTAGATGTAGCACACGCCGGGCCGGGTGTTGAGTCCCTGAAAACGAAACATGGTGGTGTGGCGGTCAATTGCGTGCCCTCGCAGTAGGTCGGCCGGAAGGGTCTGGCCTGAGAGCTCCCAACCTCCCCGGCACTAATGTCCTACGTGACATACTGTACACGCACAGTGCGGTCTTGAAATTACACCGCCTAACTTCTGGTTGAGATTTGTCTCGTGGGGGAAAGGGGTACGTTTGGGCAAAGTACTTCAACCAATTATGGAACTGGAGCCACTGTGTACAGTCCGACCTGCGTATAAGAATGATGGTCCATAGGAATAATCGCTTTGTAAGAATAAAATACCTGGCCCCGTTAGAATTTGTATAGCAATTAAGAATAACCTCTTATTTCGAATTATTCTTACAGTGGGGTGACAAAAGTCTCGCGCAAACCCTGCAATGCCGGCGCGTACTTTTCGTGTCCCGCGTTTTCCACCCACACCACCCAAACTTCAATTATGCAGGACGGCACGAATACAACGATGCATACTCCCAATACCGAGTATTCGCCTCATTTGAGGGCCAAGATTGTAATGGGCTTCGAATTGGGCCTCTAACGGCCTGCGTTAAAGCATAAAACCGGCGTTAATCCAGCAAGCGTTTCGGGGCTCATTGCGCGATACAAGATCCAAAAGTCAGGAAAATCTCGCCCATGCTCTGGTAGGCTACGCTGCCTTGAAAAACACGATCTGCGGAGGGTATTTGCTTTAATTGATAAAGATCCATTTATTTCTAACAACTACCTGCGTGTGGAAGCAGGTTTAACCTGTTATACATACACTTTAATAAGGGAGCTGGTCCGACGTGGGATCTAACATACACGTGCGCTTCGGAGGCTAAAACTAAGCGATATTCTTGCCGTAAAACGCTTAGTTTTTACCAGGCTACATATGTGAAAACCTCTCTTTTAGTAAAGGTGAATTATAGTATCGGATAAGTCCTCTGTTACGCGTGGCTAAGGCGAGCGTCAGGCCTGGGTTTTTTACCGTAAAGTTAGTATTTCTACCCTTTACGCTAGCTTTTACTAATAACGCTACAGAGTGAGCGCCTTAATAAAAAGTTTGTATAGTTAAAGGCTAAACTTACTTATTACTCCCAGATGTTTTAGGGTGCCTTTAGCTTTAAAATCCGTATGTTACTGGTTCTGATAATAGGGGACCCTGAATCGAAGTGTAAAGGCGTTACTGGGTAGGTTATACTTAGAGTTTTACAGGAACACCTCCTAATAATCTGCTCCCCTAACTTTATCTTTATCTAAGATAACACCTTAACCTATACCTATAAGCTGGTGTAGGCGTGGTTAAAGGAATGGGTAGTGGAAAATGGGGTTAAGATCCTCGACTGGTTAGCTTACTCCTTAGACTTTAATCTAATTAAAAACACCTAGTAGGTTTTAAAATCTGAAATTATAGAGCAGTACCCCGAACTGGCCGAAATGCCTAAGAATAACACTGTAATAAAGGCTCTTATAAAGGCGGCCGTTATTATGTGGGATGAGATTAAAGAAGAGGTGTTGGATAAGCTCCTTTTATTAATGGTTTGGAGGTTGGAGGCTGTAATTGAAGCCAACGGTTAGTACACCAAGTATTGATTAGTACCACAGGGAAGGCTAAAGATTTAGCTATCCAGAAATACAATCTATATAGCTTTGGCTACTGATATAGCATAATTACAAAGCATTAAAGTGGTGTGGTCAAATGGGGGTTTTGTTGGCATTGTGGGGTTTGGGCGAGACTTTTGTCACCCCACTGTAGGAATTCTGCTTAGTCACCACCAAGATTCTTATGGCCAGGTGGTCAGGTGACCCCGCACCACTGGCCCCACACCGCACAAACTGACCATTCCTGACCACTTTTTCCACCTTGCAAGCACTTACAATTGGGTTGCTTTTTGCAACCAAACAACACGTTCTTTTCACGTAAATAACTGAAATTACTGAATCTCTCCATTCGTGGATTAATTAGCTTATTCTTACGCGTTTACAGCGGCTAGAATAACTTATAACGTGGCTAGAAAATCCAGAAAAACTGGTAAGCTTTTATTCTTTTACCATAACTTTTACTATCACATTTCTGTTTCCCTAAGCCCTCTACCATCTGATTTCTACTATGTCTTTCATATAAAAGCGATTACTAATCACTAAGAAGTAATGTAAGTAAATTCGTTAATATACATTCTTAAACCAGTACCTTAAGCAGTATAAAGTCGCTACTTAAGCCTCACAAGAGTTTAGCAGGACTATCACATAGGTAATAGTCTGTAAATCTCTTACTAACCAATACCTTTACCTTAATAACTAATCCTTCACGCGTAGCGTTATTAGTAACTTTAAGATCGTTAACGTTAATTATCCTATCCTTAAAAAAGCTCTTTTTAAATAAGTCCTCTCTATAAAGGTTTAATATATCCCTGTTACTAACGATATAATATACTTAGCTGTTAGTAGCCTTTAGGTAAGAATGCTAAACTTCTTACTTCTTACAGAGCTAAAATAGTTAAACGGCTGGTTTAACGGTTTTAAGAAACGATATCGGATTAAGTAGTATAAGTAGAGTAGCGAGGCTGCCTTAACGGATATCACAGGCTCTAAAGAAGAGATAACTTAAATTAAAGAGGTAGTTAATATCTATAAGAGTGCTAATACATATAACTGTAATAAGACTGGCCTCTTCTGGTTATAGACTCCTGATAATATATTAGCTACAAAAGCCTAGTCTAATAGTAAAAAGAAGAAGAACAGGATTATAATATACGTCACTGTTAACGCTATTAGTACGTATAAGCTTAATCTTTAAGTTCTCAGTTACTTTAAAAACCCTTAACCTTTTAGAATTAACTTTTATAAAATCTAGGGCCTTCCCTTTGTTTAGTGGTATAATAAGAAGGTGTAGATGACTGGGATTTTATTCCTGGAATACCTTTATTGGTTTAATGGCCAGATAGCTAGTAGGAGCGTTTTATTACTAGTAGATGGATTCTTAGCTTACACGAAAGCCTTTAAAGAGCTAACTAACGGCGCAGGGCTTTAAAATATAAGGGTTAAGGTTTTACCAGCTAACATTACCTTTATTTACTAGCCTATAAATTAGGGTATTATTAATAACCTTAAGTTCTATTATCGTTGCCGCTAGCTGTAATAGATGATCTTTTAAACACTTAATAATATCGATCCGATTAAAAACATTACTATTTTGAACGTAGTTTAATGGATTATTAATACCTGGAGGAATAACGTACGTATAGAGACTATCACTAACTGTTAAAGGCATTCCTAACTCTTTAAGCCTTATTATGGGCTACAAACGTACCCCCCAGACTGGTTGGAAAGAGCCAACTTATAACAGCTAATAAAGGAGTTACTAGCAGCTGGAAAGATCCATTAAGTAATGGATATTGCTAACTTCATTAATCTATTAAAGGAGGCTGTTGTGGATTCTGGAGAGGACCTCCTTGAGCATATTACAGAGACCTTCTCAGAGGCTCGTAAGCTAGATAAAGAAGACGAAGAGCAGCACGTTCTATAGCTAATTACTACTGCCGCCGCGCTTCAAGCTGTCAACCTGCTTGCTTAGTTTGAGGTCTAAGAAGGAGGTTTGGATTTGCCTGCGTTGGAACGAGTACGACGGAGAGTCTTGGAGGTTTAGCTGTAAAGGGCTGGTTCTAGGGAATAAGGCACCCTAGACTACTTCTTTAATACAAATTTGCAGTAGTTTTGTATGGCCTAGCGTCGTTGTGATTTTGCTCCAGTGATTTTGACCCCTGCAATACCCCTGTAGGTGGCTAACTTGGAATTGTGGGTCCTCTGGCAGTAAGAATAACCCCCTTGTAAGAATTAAATTCCTACGACGGAGGTGATTCTTATAGACAGGTTTGACTGTAACGCCGTCATCAAATGCCCCGCAGCCAAGCCTGATCCTTGCCCAATGATTGCGCCCCACCGAGACTTCAGCTGAGGGGAAACCATATGTCCTTCGACAAGTTGGGCGATTGTTGGATCTTCTGTCCTCCTTCCCGACACTATTCATCCTGCTGCTATATTTGGTTATGCCGAATTTCCGACGAGCGTGCTGACTAGGCTCCTTACTTAGACGTTACTGAGGAGACCATTGTGCCTAGGGGCATTTCGCTTCAGCTCGTGCGCCTGAAGGCTTTAGCCTGCTCATGCTGCCCAACCATGCGACTTATCGACGTCGAGACGCTTAGGTTGCGAACATTCGTTGGCGAAAATATCCCAAAGTACGCCATCCTGTCGCATACCTGGGGCCCCGAGGTAGAAGAGGTATCTTTCCAGGATATTTTGACGGGGAATCTCGAAGGCCTCGGCAATGGTACGCATAAGCTTAAGGGCTGTTGTCTGCAGGCGAAACGGGACGGTCTAGGGTACGTCTGGATCGACACCTGCTGTATCAATAAGGACAGCTCCACCGAGCTCGGCGAAGCTATTAATTCCATGTTTCGGTGGTACAAAAAGGCCGCCGTCTGCTACGCCTTCCTAGCGGACGTAGGCTCCGACGACGACTGCCGGGAAGCAGCTTCTGGTTTCTTTGCTAGCCGCTGGTTCCGGCGAGGGTGGACTCTGCAGGAGTTTCTCGCTCCTGAGTCATTGCATTTCTACAATTCTGGTTGGGGTTCCATAGGGCCGAAAGAGGATTATTCCCATGAAGTCGAGGTCATCACTGGGATTCCGCATCAGTTCCTCCTCGGCTGGGATGACTTCCGCCAAGCGAGCGTCGCTCAGCGTATGTCCTGGGCTGCCTGTCGAGAAATGACGAGGACCGAAGACATGGGATACTGTCTCCTAGGGATCTTCGATATCACAATGCCCATGATCTATGGCGAAGGCAGCCGATCGCTCCGCAAGCTACAGCACGAGATCATCCGGCATACTCGAGATCATTCCATCTTGGCGTGGGGACTGGGACTCGCAGGGCCCGGTCCAAGCAAACCACCAACCGATATCCTTTCTGCGGGAGCCCTGGCCACGACGCCAGCTGAGTTTGCAAAGTGCGGCGCCGTTGTCCCGAGGAAGCTCAGTACCGGAGCAGCTATCGACTTCGAACTTGTGGCCGGCGGCTGTCTTTCCGTCCACCTTTCCCTCTACACGGCCCCGACTGGAAATCTATACGGCCTACTAAGCTGTGGTCCCGAGGACAGTCCGGGCCAAGTGGTGGGAATCCCCCTTCGCAAGGTCACCGTTGCAGAGACGGCGCCGGACGAGTATGTTAGGCCGCAGAGTCACTGCCCGGTTCTCGTGGAAATACCAACCTCGGATCGCGAGTGGCGACCTATCCGATTACAGATGGAGCGCCAGAGCCAGGTGCGCCAAGCGGCCAGCCGCCGATGCTGGCTTTATGTAGATGGCCACAAAAAAATTAATCTCAAGCTCGAAAACGTCTGGCCTCCGGTCCGCTGGGAGAAAGGGCGCGCTATGATCGCTGAGGCCACCGACATGGACGGAGCAGTCCCTCAACGCTGCCTGGTAAGATTCCGCGCTGGAGGCGAAGAGGTCCGGGACTTTATTGTGATGCTCGAGTTCACAGCGGGGCAGCCTCAAGCACAGGCACGGCAAACTCAATATCACGTCATGGCATTCTCAAGAGGCATATCGCTGCAGGACATATTGGACAAGATTGTTTATTTGGACCAGCGGACGTTCGGGAAACGAGTGGCTAGTATTGGTAAACCAGCGCTCCCCGTAAAGCAAACAAAGCAAATATAGGGCCCAGATTTGCCTTGCTTTGTCAGAAAGAAGGCCACTTTATTTGATTTGCCAAGCCTTTGCTTTGGCTTTGAATAGTTGCCAAGATTTGCCAAGTGCTTACAAATCAACGGATTAACCAGTTCCGGGCTCCGAACCATCATCTCCGGGCACCAGAGCAATCCACCTGCTTCAATTTCGGCCCCAGTTCTTAAGGCATTGAAGTATGGCAATGGTAATTGCGCCTATCCCACACCTCTGGCTTCCCAGTATAAGCTTGGCCGTACTGAAGCCCGCTTAACCTCGTCAGACATCGCCGGTATGGAAAGAAAGTTAAGGGCTATGTTAAATAACTGAGAGAACTGTGATTTATGCTGTTTCCACTAAGCTATAGGGTCTTTGACTATTATGACTCGGTCTAAGAGGTATCTCTTAACCTTGCAAACCTCCTTAATAGGCTCGGCGTCGTTATAATAGTCGATATTAAACAGTATAGAGTTAATGGATTAATAAGGCTGTTATTAAGAGGGGGTTTAACTAGCTAGCAGTGAATCCTCCCTATATGTGTAGCCGGCTTTGAATGATTAGCGAAATGAAGTAATTATTTCCTCTATTCGCTGACAGAGATTCCTTTCCAGCCATTTCGCTTTATAGCTAGGGTATAGAATTAAGGTAAATTAGTAAGCTGGCGACTGTTTTATAATCTTAATATACTTTGTTAGCTTTACTTCTGTAAAGGCGATACTTTTCCACAGTATATTAACGCTATTACTAAACTCTTATACCTTTAGTATTTATCATTCTTCCTCCTCCTCTTCTTTTAACAAAGAGTTAGAGTTTAAGTTAGGGCTTAACACGTAACCGTTACAGTTTTAATATCATAACATATAGCTGACTTTATAACCCTTAAGATGTTAAGGCAGTCTTAAGGAGCGCTATAGCCTGCTATTTAAAGTAGCTGGCTTAGGAGAGGGAGGTGTTACGTCGTATTAAGGAAAAATATCTAACTTTATAAACGGATTTAAAGTAAGGCTTTTATACTTAGTTAATTATTACCTTAAGCCTTTACGTAACGAATAACAGGTAAGAATAGTCTTAGTAAATAACATCTTATATCCTTTAAAATGTAAAGTTACTTATTTAAATAGTTTAAGGATCTTTATAATAGCGGTAAGTGTAATCCAGTCGCTATTATTTAATATATCCTCTGTTAGTAATTATTACTTACACTTTGTAACGACCTTACAGGCCGTTACATGAGCCGGCACGGCCTGACGGATTCCCCGCAGAACAAACAGTGTAGGAAGGTAGTATACACGGTACTACGCACTGGGCTAGGGGTGTAAAGACCTGAAGCCCTTATAACTAATTAAGAGGTGCTCTGTTACTCTGGGTGCTCTGTGATAGAATAAAAGAGCAGACAGAGTAACTGCTTTAGTTACTCTACTATTAAAATAGAGAGTAGATAAAGTAAGGTATAAAGTACCTCTTAATTAGCTAGTATAGGTAGTTATTATTATGACCACGATGGCTGTGAGGGACTCCTGGTTCCTTACACTAATATTTAATTATTCATTTATGTCTTACTGTTTAAACCTACCTCTGTGCATTATAGTGACAATAACCTATAGTGACATTAAACCCCTGTTCAAGAGTGCTAGCTTAATAAGCTATCTTTAAAACGTTTACTTAATCTTTAACGTCTTGCTATACGTTCTGTCTTAACCTACGTTAGTCCTTTTAAGGCTTGTGTTAAGTGTAGGTTGTAATACGATATTAACGTTATAAATTTTAAATGTTATTTGTTAAACTTTTAAATACTCTTTTCCTCCCCTTACTATATCGGTACCACTTCCCCTTAACTTGTTTACTAAGAATAATAACTAGATTAGTGACGAGGATGTCGCTTTTCTAAACCTGGCTGGAGACGGAGCGGAGATAGGTGATAAAGGAGAGCTGTTACGTAGAGAACTCTTAAAAGCCTTTAAACTTTATAAAAATATATAATTATAACACTTAAGAAAGTGTTAAACCTTTAATAATAACTTAGAAACCTTAAAACTGGCTAGCTGCCTAAATTTACTAGTAAAAGTACTAAATTATCTACTTAACTTACTTATATAAAGCGTGACTTTTAGCTTTAAGTAATTATTAAAATTGCTAGCGTCGCTTCGTTTGTCATTCCGCGACGGCCCTTCGCTATGCTACGGGGCGCTCCATTCCTCACTTTCGCTCTTGGCAATTTTAGCGTGGGGTATTAAGCTTATTTAAATAAGTGCAGCGAACAAAGCGACAGAAACCTGTCCAGAGGCTAATACATCTATTTAAAGAGATAAAAAAATCATTAAAAATAAATCCTACTTTTTAAAGCTTTATTTTTTAAGATTTAAAGACTTTATTTTATACAGTTTATAAGCTTTCTTTCACGGAGTTTACAGGCTTTATTCTATAGGGTTTATAGGCTTTATTCTACAGGGTTAACAAGCTTTATTCTACAGAGTTTACAGGCTTTATTTTACAATTTACAATTTACAGTTTTTTTTTCACTTTCACAAATGCAATTCGAACTGGGAACCTCTTTAATTAATATTACGCTATTTACCACTATACTATTTTTATTTCTATCTGTGAAAAACTAAAGGTTTTTTTTAACCTAACTAGGTGAATTAAAGTAATAATTTAATAATTTTTAATTATTAGCTTACATAATCAAATAATACGTTTTAATATACATCACGTGATGTAGAATCCGATTTTCACTCTATTTTCAGGGTTAGGGTTCAGTAAAAGGAGATATTCAGGTTTAAAGTGAAAAAACCATGACTTTCACAAGTATTATTTTAGTTTATAATATAGAATAAGGTAGTATCATACGTAGATTTTAACTGTAATTCTTAATCTAAAGCCCGATTTGGAATAGCTATTAAAACCAGAGAGATATTTAAGTTTACGTTAATAGTATTATTATTATTTAAGTTTAAATAGTAATGTCGTTATTATTATAAGCTATATATAAAAAAAGTTTCAGTTCTAGATTCTATGTAATGAACTGTAGAGGAAACGCAATCATTACTTTATATTATGCATCTTATTAACAGATTATTATTATAATAAATATTATTATCTAACTTTAATTACTAATATCTTTCTCACTTTAAGTAATATGGTAAAACAGATTTCAGTTCTGGATTTTACGTAATAAACAATATAATAAGCTTAAGAAATACCACTTATTACATAACTTATTAATAGGTTATTATTTAAATAATTATTATCATTAGGCTTTAAGCAGTAATATCTTTCTTATTATAAGCTGTATAGTAAAAACGCTTCCAGTTCTAAATTCCTCGTAAAAAATTACGTATAGAACTACTTTATTTGATTAGATTTAGCCTTGTTTTTATTTCCGAATACCCATTTGTTTAATTTTTTCAAACGCTAATAACTCCTGAAACATAACCCTAACCCTGAATCTGACTTCAGATTTGGAATCCTGGTCACGTGACGTATCTGAAAACATATCATATCACGTGATTTGGGGCCCGAGTAGGGGCCCGAGCAGAGGAGCCCGAGCAGACCCACTTTTGATAATGAACCGACCAGTCCTAGGTCGAGTTGAATTTCC
>Ga0247780_1000215_pt1 | contig 57758 bp, 14 predicted proteins | sample UWRJL079202R5_FD_179927 | JGI IMG/M metagenome (GOLD analysis project Ga0247780, IMG submission 179927) | Plant litter microbial communities from Arlington Agricultural Research Station in Wisconsin, United States - UWRJ-L079-202R-5 | ecosystem: Environmental > Terrestrial > Plant litter >...
TGGATATCAGATCACAGCCTAGAGTATTGTCAGAAAGAAGGGGGTTCTGGCCAGAAGCTAGAACTGTTAGAAGAAGAGTCTGGAAACCACCATAACAATAGATATGTAACCATTGCCACAGACGCGTAATTGTAGCCGCGCGGCTTTGCCACACGGCTTGCCACTATTCACAGCTATAAGGAAGGTTGTCAAACTGCAGCGGCAGTTCTTAGCGCTCAGGCGCGCAGGCGCCTTACCGCTCCAGGCTTGGCTGGAGCGCAGGGGCCTTGGATCATGTGCTCTCCCCACACATAGGGAGCTTCCATTTATGTATAACTGGGAAGTGCTTTACACTCCCCTTTTCTACCAAATTAAGTCACTTTACAACTGCATTTCCGCTGCGCTTAAGCCCCTCGTTCCTCAGTTAAAAACGTTCCACAGTTATAAGCCCGGCTCTATCTAACTGAATAAAGTATGGAATTAATTAATTAAGACGCTTATAAGCAGTACCCTTTGTAAAACCATTTTGCTAATCCTCCGAATCGCTTATTATAGCAGAAGAAAATGCCTTTTACTAAAGTATTTTAGCTAACAGTCAGAAGCTTAAAAGTGTGTAAGAGTAGCTCTTTTAGTTTAAAACTCTCAAATATTACATAATAAACTAAAGGATCTAGTATCTTATTAATCCTACTGCTCCTAATGTAGTTAATCCGTATATTAAGCTAATTGTTCTAATAATCTATAAGCTTATTAATAAGCGTTAAAAGAAGGTAATTAAATTATATATCTTCACTTATAAATATTAAGAGTTAACAGCCTTATTTTTAAAGACAGTTAAGGATAAGTTAAAACTTATTACAATTATATAATAAGATATTAAGGAGGAATATAAACGCTTAATAAATAAAGTTATTACTCTTATTACAGTTACTGTTAAAACTATTAACTTATACTAATATATTTAAAACTAAGTCGATTATACAGTTAATAAAAGCTTTAAGGAACTGGTTATATAGAAGATAATTTAAAACGGTAAATATATAATTTAGGCGTTTATACACTTCCTTTAATAACAACTTAAGTTTAGTAAGATAAGCCTTACTTTTTAAATCTATTAGGAATATTACGTAATAATGGAATAAGTTAAGAATATTAACGTATTAAAAGAGTAATAGATTAAAGATTAAGAAACAGTTTATTATAAGGTAAAAGTGCTTAAAATCACAGAGATCTAAAGGCCCTTAGTTATTAAGGACTGGTTAAAAACTATTACAGTACGTATAGCGCCTTAATAAGTGAATTAAAAGCTCTCTAAACTGGTAGAACAGGAAACTATAGAATATTTAACGTTTAGAATTACAGATTACACTTATATCCTCTTTATATAAATTTATAAAGTGAAATACGTTATTAATAATAATAAGTAAGGTGGAGTTTTCTTTACTAGTAACCACTCTAGAGTACCTAATAAGACTAATTAAGGCTTTAAAAAGAACTGTCCCTATAGAAGAAAACACTTATAGGAGCTTATAAACTGCTAGATCTTACACTTAGTAATTATTAGATTACTTTTAAACGTTCTTATTTACACTAAACGTATTAAAATGTTAGGATCTAAGATAAGGAAGAAGATTAAAGCGTAATTTGCAAACTTTAAATAGTTAAAAGTTTACTAATCTTATTAGGAGAAGTGGGGAGCTATTTTAACCGCTTAAAGTTAAGGCTGTTTAAGCGTTTTAAAGTTCTTAAGATCTATTAACACTGTAGTAATTAACGTTTATATAATAGAAGTGATTACTGAAGTAGTAAGGTAGTTCTCCACTATAAGTTTCACTAAGCACCTGCTCTTTAACAGCACCCTAGTTAATAATTACAGATTAATGCACCTTATTAATTATAAATCGCTCTTAGTTAAAGGGAGCTTTTAGCGTATTAAAGTTAAAGATTATATCTAAATAGAGATTAACTTATTTCTAATTTTTAGATATAGTAAGTAAGTGATCTTAAAGGTGCTTACGAGCTTTAAAGGAACTGATAATAAAGATCTAATACTTAATAACGTAACTGTTATAAAGGGTTTTTATATTAATATTGTTTTAAAAGCTTTAATTACTAAAGCTGGGGCTTAATATTATAAGTTTAACTATATATTTCGTTACAGTAATATAAAAAAGAATATAGTGTTAATGAAGTTAAAGTGATAGTATAATTTAATATTCTTATAATATACTTTTATTTTCACTTATTTAAGCTTTTTAATACCTTTTACTAAAAGTGCTATAAGTACTATATTAGTAATTATAATAAAACAAGGAGTAAAGCATTTACAGTAATGGCTGTACCTTTAAGAGGATATAAAGCACCTTTAATACGCTTAAGCAGGGCCCTTAAGGCTAGAAGCTTTTAAGAAACTTATTAAATATGTACGTAACGTTATAATTACAGGTATGAAGATTATTAACTGTAAACATTACACGCTTATGTATTTATAATAAATTATTTTAAAATATTATTTTAAAGGTTTCTCTTATCACCTGTTCTTACAAATTAGCTAGGACCTTTTTTGCTTTAAAAGAGTATAGGATAGATTAATTTACTTACTTATGGTTAAGGATAAGTATAGTAGGAAGCTTTTCTGTTATCTATTAAAGGATAAAAAAGAGCTAGAAGTGTTTAAAACTATTAAGAATTTTATAAATTAAGTGAAACGGTAATTTAGGCTTATTATATATATTATATATTAAGATTAAGAGACTTTAACAATTACAATTAAGGGATATACGCTGTATTAGCTTTAAGTGATTAAGGAAGGGATTAAAATCGAAGCCATCCCATTATATATATATAAACTGAACGGTAAGAGTAAGCGTGTAAGTTAGGAGCTAATTGTGAAATCTATTAAAATAAGGGAAGGAGTAAACCTTTTTAAATCGATTTAACTTAAATGCGTGTAAGTAGCTACTTACCTATATAGGATAAGCTTTAATTAACGAAATAATTAGATATTATTTAATAAGAAGCTTTATAAATAGTTTAGACAGCACTTTTAGTAATATATACTGTTAGGTAAGCTTAGTAGAAGCTTAACTAATAATTACTATTTAGATTAGAGTAGGATTTACACTTATAGGTATTAAACTTACGTTCTTAATAAGAGGTAAGAGGTAGAGTAGGATAAGTTTAGTTTTAAGACTAAACCTTAAAGGTATATTAAGTATTTAGTTAGATACGTAGCTTTTAATATCTACTGTATTTAATGCCTGTAATTAAAAACAGTACTTATAACATGTAATGTGGTATTTAATAAAAAGCTTTTTTATAAAAAGGAGAGTAAGGAAGTAAAGATATTATTAGTAAAGGTTACTTAATAACTGTTTAACTTTATTAAAATTAAGCCGCAGATATAAGACGTTTTATCTGTACTTAAGCTTCTTACTAACGTTTTAAACTTAAACGCTACACTTACACTTACTAATAATGAAGCTTTAACCTTTAAATCTGATAACGAAGATACTCTTAAGGGTTAGAATTTAAAGGTAAGTGTACTTAAAGACAGAGTAGTACTCTTTTAGATTAAGGATAAGCTTATAAAGCTTAAGGAAAGCTTTATAAGTACTGAATTAAGACTTCTAACTCTGGAGTTAACGTTAAAGGTTGAAACTTAACCTTAAATTTAGGGCTTATACCTTTACTTAATTAGTAAACGTGTTAGATCACCTTCTGTGGATTATAATAGGTTTAAAGAGATTAAAGAGCTTTTAAGTGAAGGTTTAGATAATAAGAAACTTTAAAACAGTTAGATAGGGTTTTTACTAATAATGTAAAGTTATGTATAAATCTTAAGGAAAGTAGTTACTTATAAGAAGACAGTTATAATAAGACGTTTATAACCTTTAAGTATAAAGCTTTAAAGGAATATAAATATACCTTATTAGAAGATTTAACTAAAGATATTATTATAGTAGCAGAGCTGAAAATACAGAATACGTACCTACGAATTAACTACCCTCTTACTTTAAGAGTAGTTAGCTCCTATTAGATTACTTAAGTTAGTAATTTATACGTTTACTATTTAGATTTACAGTAGAATTAAGATTAAATACTTAATTTTTAATAAGGGCTTTATAAGCTTCTTTATAACGTTTTTACTTAATTAGTAAATAGTTATTAAAGAAGGAAGTAAAGTATATAAGACACTGCACGCTGTGTTCTTAATAGTAGTGCTTTAAGCTTACTTTACCTTTATAAAGATAACCTCTTTAAACTGCAGCTTTTAAAGCATTAAAGGGATCTTGAAAACTATATACTTAGCTTTAAGTTTAAAGAGGCGTATTAAGTTAAGATACAGCACCTTCTCTATAAAAGAACGTAGCGTAAGATAAAACGTACTATAATGTTTTTACAACTACTCCCGCTTAAATAAGTGTTTACTTATAAGTTTTACAAAGATAATATATTTAAGAAATGTAAAGTTAAAATCCATGTAAAAGGTAACCTTTAAGAGGTTAATATACTTTAGAATACCTATATAGCGACTTTAGCTGTTTGTTTATTTAGGATAATAATAGTGTTTACTATTTAACGAGACCTGGAAATCTGGTAATTCGATATAATTTAGGCTTTCTTATACATTACGTGAGATAATAACTCCTTAGTAATATATAAGCTTTTAAATAGCTTTAAGGAAGAAAGTTTCTATTATAAGCTTAAATAAGCGCTATATAGCTTATAAGACTTACTATTACTATAATATAAGGGGTTTACATTAATATTAAAAGAGCTTAGCTTTACTTTATTAAATAAGGAGCTGTACCTTACGTTTAATAAGAGTAAAACTGTGTTTATACTTTTTTATATAAACAATTACCTTATAATATTTGTAAAAAAATATTATAAAGCTGTAAAAATACTTATGTAAGAGCTTTATATACAGTATAAAGTTTATAAAAAAGGAGAGATCTTTAGCTTTATTGGTATTTAGGTAATTAGGGACTAGGGTAAATAAAAGCTTTAATTAGCTTATAACTAATATATTAAGAAGATTACTAAACGGTATAACCTTTTAAAGGGTGTATTCCTAAATATCCCCCTCCCTAGTATAGAACTCCTTAAGAATATAAGGAGTGCGTTAAAGGTAGAAGTTAAGGAGTATTAAAAACTTATAAGATCTATCCTATACACAGTAATTATAATTTAATTAAATGTAACCTTTTTAGCCTCCATTTTCTTACAGTTTTTAATTAACCTGAGCCTAAAGCACCTAACTGCAGTAAAGCAGACGATTAAGTACCTGTACAGCTTACAGTATGTGGGGATTAAGTATAGAGGAGTAGAGTAAGAGGTTCTTATAATTATTAACGACGTTTCTTTCACAGATAATATAAAGATATACCACTTATTATACTATTAGTCTCAGTAACGTGGTCTTACCCTCCTAATCCGGCGGCAGATGCCGCTGGATTAGGTAGCTTTAACCGCTTATATTCCCCACCCCTTTCTCTCGCTTTATGGTAATGGTGTGAACGTAACATATGCAATTCTCCACTGATCGTCGCACTTTCGCCCGTTTGAGTCACTTTAATAATTTGTGTCAAAAAGGAGGGTACGATCCACGCAGTGGATCGTGGCCGTGGCTGGCAGTTGTGGCGATCAAACTGGCGATCAGCCACGATCTGACGATCTACTTCATGCACGTAGCTATATAAAGATGGCCCTCCAGCTTCGCCAGAGAGCTAAGGAACAGAAGAATTAAAACCCTTTTTCTTCTTTAGACCGCTCTGGTAGTGATCATAACGGTAGTGTAACCACTTAAACAATTTACAATGAAAACCTTGGAATATAGGTACCTTCTGCTACTTGCAGTGCCTACCCTTATTAACCTACGTTACAGCATGTCGTCAAATGAAGCATGTCATTAAAGTAGAGCATATTATTAAAGTAAAGCATACTATCGAAGTGGAGCATATTAGGTTATATTGTAATTATAAACATCGTTCCCCACAAGATAGCTTTATCTAACGACTACTTATAACAGCCTCATACAAATTCTTGACGACTGTCTGCATGACAAATTATGGGATGATTTGTGGATACGCTGACAGAAAGTACAGGTATATGTCAGAAATGCTACACTACTATTATAATTACTTCCAGAGCGACTAAAAAAAAGGGTCGTAAATGCTTAATTATCTTTGCTCTCTAGCTTTACCAGAGAGCTACCTTTCAAGTATCTAGTATCTAGGTGGATGAACTAGATGGCAGGGTTGTAGCTGATGAGCAGTGTGATTGCCACGCTAGCCAGGTTAGGGCGACGATTCGCTCCGCAGATCGTGCTCTCTTTTCTAACAGTATATCCTAGATACCTTCCGAGCACAGGCCACAAACCACTTTTCTGCAAGCATAGACAGGCAGATGCTGCTGCCTAAAGGCGGTGAGCCAGAACTAAGCAGAGTGCCTATAGTTATCAAGCCAAGTCTTTACGTCAAAGTATAATATATACGCTATATACGCTTAATCGGGAAGGGATACAAGCACTGGTGTGATTACATTGACAGATCTTTTGCCCTGGTTGGCGCAACGGTTCCCCCGCATCGTTACACAAGCAAGCGGTTGCTAATGAAAACGACACTGCCAAAAATTGTGGCCTGTGCGGATGATGATCGTCTAGCATGCCTTCTCAGGTATTGCTAAGGTGTCCGTTAGGCTAATATCATTAGGAGATCTGTGAGTGGTGTGACGGTACTTTTAGGTACAGTCACCTCTCAAAAGTATTGTCACCCCTGCATGCCCCCGTACCCAGCCACCCCATTTCGACGCGTCGCGTAAATGTAACTCACCTTTTTGCAGATGTAATAACTCTTACAAACATGGGCTAAAATGCGTGAATTCGGTACCGTTATATCAGGAAATGCCCGTTCTATTGGGCGAAACAGCCGCGAACTCACTGCGATTAAGCGCGCAGCCATGGTTCGTGCGCGAATGGCAGGGGTCCTAAATGCCACCATCGCGCGCGAGTTTGGCTACCATATCCGAACTGTGAAGCGCACCTTCAAACGCTTCTAACTCCACGAAACAGTGGAATCTTTACCTCGAACAGGCCGGCCGAAGAAGATAAACGATCCTATCAAACGCTATATTACAACACTAATTAAGCGGAACCCTTAAATAACCTGGGCGGCGGTTACTATTTTGGCAAATGTCAGCGTTAGCGTTTTTACCCTTTGTCGCCATCTGGGTAAGCATTTTCGCCGTAAATAACGCGTATAGAAAAGAATACAGCTTACAGATGCTTACATATCTTAACAGCTAACGTACGCGTGTTTTTAGGACCAGAATCCTACTGTTTTAGTGGAGGTAAGTAGTGTTAAAGATGTACCCCCTGTTACTTATAATACACGTAGTTTTAACCCCATAATATAAGGCTCCTACTCTGATAAATGTTCGATCGAAACAAACCCCAAAACCCTAGGTAGATAGATCTTTCGAGAGCCTAATGCCTAATACCGCTATAAGAACGTTAATCTTATAACTTACATAAAGGCAGAGATTACAATTATAGTCTGGGGGATAATCTGGAAAAGAGGTCGGTCTAACCTAATAATAATGGAGAGAGGCCCTTTAGTAAAGCGTAACAGCTATACATCACAGAGTTATATTCAGGCTTTAAAGGAAGGTTTGCTTCCAAACTACAGGCTAAGGCACTTTTTTCAGTAAGATAACACACAAATCCACACAAGTAAGGCCTCTAAAGAGTGGCTGGAGTCGTACGGTATCTGGGTTATTAACTACCCTCTAAAGAGCCCCGATATGAATCTGATTAAGCACGTTTGGAAGTATATAAAGGCTATCCTTAAGCTCAAATACCCTCATTTGAGCTCCCTCAGCGATAACGTAGCGAATAGAGCAATGGTTATTGCAGCCCTGAAGGCGGTGTGGTGGGTAGTCCCTCAGGCTATGATTGACAGGCTTGTGGAGTCGATGCCGCGCCGCGTTGCCGCACTACGGTGGGCTAAAGGTTGGTATATAAAGTATTGAAGGCCTGCTTCTGCTTTACAAATTATATATAGTTACACTGCAATTGGACTTGTTTTGGTGGAAAAACGTATAAGTAATTGTCGGGGTGTTATGTTGGGGAGTGGGGCAAAATCGGGTGGGGTGACAATACTTTTAAAAGGGTAGTTTACCTGACAGCCTATCGACTTGAAGGGGCTAAAGGAGTATCGTTAGGTACGCAGTGTCGTTTTCATTGTTAACCGCTTGATAAGGTATGTGTTAAAAAAGAGGGTACGATCCACTGCGGGGATCGTGGCCGAAGCTGACAGGTGTGGCGTTTATACTAGCGATCAGCCACAATCTGGCGATCTCGTTCTAGGTAGACACAAAAAAGATGGCTCTCTGGATTCTCCAGAGAGCCAGAGAATCAAGCAATTACAACCCTCTTATCTTTCTGATTGCTCTGGTAGTGATCAGAGCAGTGTTACAACGTTTCTAATAGTAATTGCTTCCTCCACTATGTAGTGAAGCCAGAGGGCCATCTTTTGTGTTTCTACGTGCAGAAACCAGATCGCCAAATTGTAACTGACCGCCAGTATGAAACTTTACTAACATATTTATTCTGCTATACAGCTTCTTCTGGTTAGCAATAATAGCGATTTTATTACCTTTATGAGTTAGCTTTACATAATAGCCTTATATAGTTATATCATATTATAGCTTATGATAATACAATAGTGGCGAGGTTTAGTGTCTAGGTTTCGATATAAAAACTTTCTCTACGTAGACTTAAAAGTGGGCCGTCAATACTGACATACAGTATAGCGCAAAATATACTAGGTATTACGTTAGGGCCGCCCTAACAGCCCCATAACCACTTACCCGTAATTCTTATCCGTAACTCCGTTAAATGCAGTTCTCAAGTCAGGCATATAGAATATCCTTTCGTTAAACTTACCCAGCACAGCTAGATGCTATAGATAATTCCCTTCTAAGTCCAAACTGTAAATAAAGTCGACTACCCATAAAAGGCTTTAGTTATTCATTAGCACTTGTGTTCTAGGACATTCCGTGCATAGACGCTAGTGCACTCTGCAGAGTTAACTATTAGAAAGACCGCTACGATCAGTACAGCAATTAAATCAATTCGCAGACAATATCAACTGCCTATGTATCTACATTCTAATTTACTAACGCTTTCCATCTACGTAACGTAGAAACATGAGACACCGTGCGAGGATAATCCAGGCCAAGTATTTACTGCTCAAGCTCGACGTATCGACGCATTAATTCTAGAGCTACGTTAAGGCAGCCCTGGCTCTTCCAAGTATAGGCAAGATTAGCCATACTGAGTAAAGTGTTAAGATGCTCCTCTCCTAACACCCTCTTTCTCACCTTTATCACTTACACCTCAAGCTTCTCAGCTTTCTCCCATTAGCCTTAATTCCAGTACATTGACGCTAAGTTAGCTATACTGGTCAGCGTAGAGGGATGCTCCTCTCCCAGCAGTTCTATCCACAATCCTATTACCTGTGTGACAAATTTCTCCACCTCTTTCCATTAGCCTTAGTAGTTAAAAAGCCTAGCAGCATAACAGAGAAGCGACGCTTTTACTAATCTCTTGCCTCTAGATCTAGTACTCTCAAACATCAGTACAGCATACACGTGTAGCAGATATACACTGCATATTACCGGGGTTATATATACGCCGTATGGGCAATTATGTAACACCACTAGTAACGCCATGTAAATACTCGTTAACTGATATGCCCATCTCCTAGATAAAAGCAGCGGCCTAGACTAATATAAGCGGTAAGTGTCCTAACTGGGAAGAAAGCACTAACAGATCGTCTGCATCCTGATTAATTGAAGAGCTGCTAGTTGTTAACGTTATTGAAAATCTTTAACTAACGACCGCAAAGCTTACTCTCCAGCCAATTCTTCACACATCCAACGAACTATCAACACTCTCTTCTCGTCTAGATGATCTGCTACTGGCACTTATCTAAACAGCTACGTTCATCGAAGCGGATACCATACCCTTTAACGCGTGCCTTTAGCTCCTAGAGAAAAGCGAACAAGACGCTAACAACCTGCTTAATAAAGAGTTTAAGACGGTTAGGAGAGATTCGGAGACCCCCCAGGCGGTAACAGGCACGTGGATTCTTTCGTTTAAGCAGATATAACAGCAAGATGTCTTCTCGAGCAACTTGCTTTCTATTATAAGCGTATTTAATTAACAGGCAATCCGCTGGAATTGTTATCTAGCTCCAGCCAACGACACTAGGACTAGGAGTTAAGATAACTAATACAGATTTTCCGGAAACCGTTAAGATAAGACTCTCTCCTAAGTTAAATCCACACGTAATAGATATCCAAAGCTTCCTACAACACACTCTGAAAGCACTCCCATACCCGGGAGTCGTCCTAGCGCGGAAATCCCCTAAGCTTGAAAATTATCTAGTTATATATATTATAGGGGTCTCCGTTACTGCAGTCAAAACATTCAGCAAATTTAGTTTGCAGGGCGTTTAAGAACTCGTAACGTATACGCTCGGGAAACAGAAGACCTTTCTAAGGGCGATACGGCTCCGTAATTTGATAGATAACGTCGTAACTATCACGATCACGCTGGATATGTCCCGCTTCATGGCCGCCTTGCGGTCCGCAGTTGATCATCTGCATTCCGTCGTCGGCGTCGCGCATAACGACCTCAACCCTAACAACATTATAGTTGTGGATAAGATGCCCGTCCTGATCGACTTTGGCACGGTTCTATGCTTAACCGATTGTCAGACCAGCGTTCAGAAGTATTTAGTTTCCTCCCTTCACCTCGTAAACAGTCTGTTCGTCTGACATCTATCTGCTTCTTCACCTAGCCACCACCGATCTCCTTGCCCTCGAGAAGCTTTCCGACTGGCTCGATGACCCTACTACGGATGAGGCCAACTTGTGATTGAAATACTCATCCCGGAACCTTTGCAGCGACAAATCCATGTTTGTTCTGCCTTCCTGGTTTGGATGCATAAGTGTTAGTTGTGATGCGAGATCAGTGTACTTCAAACGAGCCAATTCGTTCTTTTCTCTACACGGCTGAGTTTTGTGTAATTTCCAGAGACAGATAAAGGGGCTGCATTCTCTCGATGAGCTCTACAAAAGGAAATTAGATTAAACTCTTAAAACCATTTTGGCTCCGGGTCTAGTTATCCGAGAAGCGGTGTATTTCTCTGTGCAGTGGGTGCCGGTTCTCAGGCCTATAAAAGAAACGACCCCAACAACCGGACATGATCTGCACGGGGACCCTCCCTTCGCAACCGACGTTCAAAGCATCCATTTCCTATTCAAATTACATAGATCCTCTCGACCTAAGGAGTCCCCCCTTAAGGTCTCCGGGGACTCGAAGCTCACCGACCCGGGTCCAGTCCCTTTAAAGCAAACCCGACTGTCCTTATGCTCGGGTCTCCTTTAATTAATCAGTAGCTTCCGTGGAGTCCTGAGGGCGGTTACGCCCCCAGCCCAGTGATTGGCCAACTACAGCTGGTCTGTGCTCCCTTCTTGGGTCGTGGCTTAGGTCGTTACAGTCTTGCAGCTGGAGGCCTCCGAGAGCATTTGCCTAGGTGGGTGGATGTTACCTAACGACGATTAGAATAGAACCTAACCCTCCCGCCTTTAACATCAGCGCCGTAAGGGGTAGACGCCTGCAACAAAAGATTGTGTTCCATAAAGAGCATGGAGAAAATATCACACTTCCGGAAATTCTTTATTAAGATAACGGATGCACACGAGACAAAACCTGTTCCTGCTCTTCGAGAGGCTACCATCCATCGCCAGCGACATTGGCTTAGTTAAAGGGAATTGCCATTTAAGGATGTTCTTAGTACAGATCGGCTTGCTTGGTCGCCTGAGAATATAAAACCTCCATTCTGATGACGATCTCGCACAGGCACACTCCGGCATTACTTCGGGATTATCCGCGGCATAGGCGCAAGCCAGTTTAGATGTCGTCTTCTTCGGCGTGACCTACATTTGTGGCACTTGCGTCGTAGGCGTCGCTCAGTCTCTTAAACTTAAGCCCTTTAACAGGCGGACACTATGCTGACCGTTAGGCTCACCTCCTCTTCATTTAAGCAGCATGCGCCCCAGCTCCAATCATCCCTGGATGTATTAGCATGTAGTCACATTAGCCGTGACATAGATAAAGAACAGCCACTTCCTCCCGTCCCGCCATCATCCTTTGATGTTGAGTCTTGACGTAGTAAACGTCATCACCGACCGCAGTGTGAAGCTAAACCAGAACTGCAAACCATGGTTTCGAACCGTAGGGCAGCCCAGAGCGTTACAGCTCCGGGGATGTCATTGTTCGTAGGGTAGTACCGTCCCGTGTCATTACCAAGCCATCCCTCCTGGGATTGTCTGAGGCACCTCCTACGATTGGGCGTACGTGTAGCCCGGAGGCGGGGTATTAACGGAAGGATGAGGCGCAGCATCAACCACCGCGCCGTCTTGCCGACGTGCCAGCCGAGTATATAAGACTGATCAAGGATCTGGTACTGGCAGCAGTAAGACGAAGGGAGAGCGCGGTCTACGTTTAAACATCAGCTATCATGCTCGCTGCGGTCACAGGCAGTCTTTTGGCAATTGCCACCACGTTCGGGTCATCCAGAGCACACCCACTTCTGCACGAGGCCTCAGCCCTGCAGCTAAGCGCGGCGGTTGAACCATGCAGGTTTCTTCGAGACACTGTTCAAGCTTGGTTCGATGAAAATCACATTGGTAAGATACCTACTATTATCTTCCTTTCCCCGAACTGGACGTTCGCTAATGTGACAAAGTGCCGAAAAACCTCTCGTCTGTTCTCTCCACATTGATTCCGGCCGTCCCAGCAGCGCCAGTGAAGCCATCCGTGGCTTTTGCATGCCTGAAGTCCATTCCCCTGGACAGGGATAAGGCACTAGGCCAAATTCAAGCCCTCCGACCCTTCTTTGAGTGGCAAAGCACTCTGGACTACAACAAGAAGCCACCTCGTGGGTATCTCTCCGAGGGGATTGATCTTTTCAGAGGCCTTGACGAGCTTGAAGAGATCTTAAGGGCGGACTTTGCGCCTTGGCCCAGCCTGTTCGACTTCCTTGCAGAATTGCAAACCGTTAAAGGCCGCGTACGAGACGGTCACTTTGGATCAGTTCCTCTGCTGCTCGGGTTAGTTACGCTCCAGCCGGGAGTGGAGTTTGTGTCCATCTCCCAAGATGGCGAAGTGCTTCCAGAGATATTCCTTTACGGTATGTTCTTAGCCCACCCTCACCAAAGGCAAAGTGTGTGTTCCAGCTGACGGGAATGCAGGTGACTTGAAACATCACACGGACAAGTACCAGCCCTCCCCAGTTTCGACCATTGATGGTGTGCCGGCATTAGAGTATATGCAGCGGCTTGCTGTCCGAGACATGGGTTCTCATGACCCCGACGCCCGATACAACGGATTGTTTCCTAGCCTCGCCAAGGAGGCAAGCCTATTCAGTGGCAAGGCGGACATCTACTCTCGCTGGGGCCTCAATGACACAACGACTATCGTCTGCCACAACGGGACTTCGATCACGTTTAACAACATAGCTCTCGTCGGTGCCAACTTAACCAACATTACTTCCGGGGCGGACCTTTACAGGGACTTTGTGTTGACCGGAGGTGAAGGGCCGATACCTTCCACAAGCGCTATCTACCGAGCAGCGGAACGAGGGTACGCAGGCAATTTCAGTACTGGGGGTTTTCCAAAACCAGTCAGCGCAGCCATCGGCGGTGACATCGCTGGATTTCTGCCTGACGTGCCAGGATTCGAAGACACGGCTGTCTTAGTCATCAACAGTTTCTCCTCCTCTGTTAACATCACCGAACTTGTGACTGGTACACTATCTACCATTCCACTTGACGAGCAGAGCAGGGTGAGCCTGGATTTCCTTAAAAAGGCCAAAGCGGCGGGGCGCACCAGACTTGTAATAGACCTCCAAGGAAACGGCGGGGGCTTTATCCCGAGCCTCGGATCGGTCTATTTCAACTTATTTCCCGGTCAAACTCTTCCCATCCAATCTCAGCTCCGTGTTCACCAACAGATGGCCGAGATGCTTCTCCATACCCCCCAGTCGAATACTACCAATACCACCATCCTCGGCTACATGTTCGGCATCTACCGACAGCTCAATGGCAGTCCCTTCCCCTCACCGTCGGCCTTGCTTGGACCTGTCACCACCGAGTTTGGAAACACCACCAATCCCGCCGTTTGGGACACAAACTACTACCTTAATCCCGCCATCATCAACTACACCCTCCCGTGGTCCACTCCGCCGTTCGTCCCAGAAAACATCACTGTCCTGACGGATGGGATATGCGCCTCTTGTTGCGCTACTTTCGTCGGCGTCCTCGCCCACACGCATGGAGTCCGCACCGTCGTTGTCGGCGGTCGTCCCTTGTTAAAGCCCATGCAAGCCGTCGGCCACACTAAGGGGGGGCCGAATTCGAACTTAGGCGGGTTGCCTGCTGCAGTGAATCGGTCGATTGCCTTTGGGGCTGACCTTGTTGTTCCAACCCCGGGGCCAATCCGCCTCGCTACATCACTTACCGGCCGGAGTAACCCAAGTTGGTTCGACGGGATAAGCGTTAATCTGGGAAACATGGCACCTGTAGGGGACAAGCCGGACGCGATTCCAAATCAGTTCCGCTACGAGGCGGCAAACTGTAAGCTCTTCTTCACGTGGGAAATGGCAAGAGATATCAAGGCAATCTGGAGGAAGGTCATCGAGGTGTCATGGAAGGGGGGAAAATGCGTAGAGGGCTCTACCACCGAGAAGGGGGGACAGATGGGCGGAATCCCAGAGTATAACGTAGGCGTGGAGGACAAGTACACACTTGGAGGCCCAGGGGCAGTGTGATCCCTTGCACTGATACTTACAATCTTCAGGGGTGTTACTAGAGGTAAGAGCACTGCTCACACCGCTTAAAACCGTTACTAGTACCTTATTAAGTATACAGTGTTTTTATAAATAAGACTTTTTATACTAAATCCGTACTAACCCTACATATATCTCGTCCATAGCCTAGTAATTAAGAATATCTATCCGGGGGTCCATTTCTAGGGCGGGCTTAGGTTAAGTCTTAGGAACAGAAACCCACGCTGGACCGTTCGGCAGTCTCATTGTCATCGGAAACCTACAAGTCCCTCTCTTGAGAAAGGGAACTTTTGATGATCATGGTGGAGTTACGTGGTGGTGGAAAAAGTGTGTGCAAAGTGCTTAAATTATTTCTATCTTAAAGAGCGAAAGCTGTGTTATTATAGCTACAGTGGTGGTCTGTGCACGAAGTGCACAGGCCACCCTCGCTTATGTGATGCGAGATGAGTTGGCTGCGCAGATCAGTAGAGCCAGCCGCTGCGCGGCTGCACTGATCCACGGCTATCGCTGTGAGCCCCACTCTTCAGGGTTACGGTTAGTAAACCCAACAGAAACTATCTGCTCTAGTATTCCAAGCGCTAGCGGGCGACTTGTCGTGGGATATCTGCCGAAGCAACTTGTCACTGAGATGGCCGACAAGCTGCCTTTGCCGCGCACTATATATCTGGGGTTTAGTATAAATAATGTCATTGCCGGTCAAGATGAAAACCTGGATGGTGTCGTCGGCCGTCGTAAAGTTGTCGATGATGTTAATATTTTATTTGATTCCATACTGTTAGAAAGAAGGGGGTTCTTGCCAGAGGCAAGAACGCCATTCTGTCAAAGGCTCTAGAATCGACTGGAACAGTAAATTGGTAATATTAGCCACGCAACGCGCAAGCGTTGCCACCACCCAGAACTGTATAATAAAGGGTACTCTGGCAAAGCCAGAGTACGGAAGAAGCAATTGAATCAAGCAGTTGCAACCCCAATCAATTCCACAGATTCCGGTGTGCAGTGTTTCTAACACATACCCGTCCTAAAACAGATGCTGATACACTTACAGATCAAGTTCAAGTTCACCTATAGTATGGCAAGCTTGATTGCCTCTTTATCGTTAGACATAGCTACCTTGGGATTTGTCAGAAAGTTAGGAGCTCTGGCCGGAGGCCGGAGCGCGCAGGCAAAGGATGTGCCCTGCCGAGCTGAATAAAGCTCAGGGGAGCTGAATTGACTGTGTCAGTTCAGCTGGCCAGGGGTGGCATTTGCCACCACTGTTGCCACCACGCAATACTATAATACGGAGCTCTCTGGCAGAGCCAGAAAGCAAGAACAAGCAATAGAATCAAGCAGTTGCAACCCCCATTGTTTCCATCAATTCCACAAGATTCCAGAAGTGCAGTGTTTCTGACAGGATTCTCGTTAAAGCGGTTAATTAAATCTTGAATCTGTTTATCTCTCTATACAGCCATAACGTTAAGGCTTTCTCTACACTCTTAAATAGTATGCTTAAGGTCGGCTTTAAGGTCAGTAAGCTTGGTATTTCTCAGGGTGTATCCCGTTAGTGTCTGTTTTACTGTTATAACGACATTATGTAATATAAATATATCTATAGCCTTAATACCTAAGCTTTTAGTAATACTGAGTTTTAATTACGTCTTTAGCAGCATTAACGCAATTAATTCTATCCCTGAGTTTATAACTACTATACCAGTGAAAGCGCTATTTTAGACAGCTTAGGATCTTAAGTTTCTACTAGTTATAGACTTTTTATTAATTATTTAAGGTAAGCGGGAAACCCATGATATAATTAGCTTATTTAGGAAAGACGGGAGTTTGAGTTTATAAATGGATCTCTCCTGGCCGCTAAGATAGTATGTGGCTTCCTTTAAGGTGATATTTACAATAACTGACTTATTAGGCCAGAGCAGAACCTGAGTTATAGGGCTAAAAAGTATACTCTCTTTAATTTCTTTTACTATTGTTAAACTGGAGGTGTCACAGCACTAAACCCCCTGCAGGCCCTGTGGGGCCTAGGAACCGCGCCTAGACTAAGGCGTAGCCGAGGTGCAACTGGGTATCACCTGACCTGTAGACCTACCTAAATAACGTGCAGCTTCACTACTCTAGATAATTCCCTTACACAATAATAAGTCCATTAACTACGTTCTTAGTTAGCACTGTAACAGTTTATTATACCGATTATAAGCTAGGGGCTGCCGATTCGACGCTTACTGCGACGTTTCCGCAACTTTTACCACACCCTCTCGATAAAAACGGTACTAACTGTTTCCCAATTGCACCTTACCCTTAAACCACTATAACCTCACCTCTATCCCGCATCCCGCTAGGCTACGTGAAGAAAATTTTCTTCTTTATAACCTACTTAAAACCTTTAATACTTCCTTACACTTAAATTTATTTAAGAACTCTTAAACACCTTACCTTACCCCTGCCCTACCTAGCCCCCACTTTCATGCCATTATAATAATAAGTATAAGCTAAACTATCCCTTTCTTACTACTTTTAACATTTAAGGTCTTTACTATATGGCTTTAAGTAGTTACTGCCTTATTAGACGTAAATAGTAATTTCTACCCTTTAAGTAACTTAAAGGAGTTACACTTAATATTACTTTTATATCTTATATTTCATTTTAATAATATTATAAACTGTACTATAAACCTGCTTTAAATTAGTAATAATATAATTACAGATTAGGATATAATAATTTAAGCACTTTAAGATTAACTTATAATAATAACTTCTATACTTTAACACTTAACTTTAAACTTACCTTTTAAGTACTTATTTCCCTTAAACCCTTTACTATTATTACTATTACTAATTATTTATATTAACTTACCGTTACTTCTACTTTATATTTATTACTTAGTATTACTCTGCTTTAAAGGTGTTAAACTCCTCCTTTTTAACAGTGTTTAATCTTACAGGGTTACTTAGTAAAAGGAATACTTAAACTAAAAATTACATTTATACGTAAAGATAGTTTTAAATTATATAACATTCCTTACCTTAGTTAAAAGACTCTTATATTTAATGTAAAGGCTTACTAGTAACACTTTTACTAGAGTTTAAAACTGGATTAATACTGTTACAGTTAACACTAATAACTCTTTAACTTAGCCTTAAGGCTTTACTAATTACATTAACTTAATTACGTTCCTTAACCTTATTTACATTATTATTAATACGTTGATATAGGTTAATTAGGCCTTTACTAACCTATAGTAAAAAAAGGTAAAGTACTTTAACTTTATTATTAACTTTATTAAATTAGTTAATATAATATAGATTAACCCTTATTAATATATTAACAGCTTAAAGAATAAGGTAAATAAAACCTTTTATAATACCCTTATCTTAATAATAAACCACCTAGGCCTTAAGGCCTTTAAGGAATAAGTTACACTTTTTTAAAATCTCTTAAATAATATCCTTAATACTACTTATATCGATAAAACTTACTACTTACCTTAACCCCAGCTACTAACTAGGGAGTTTATATAGTTAAGTACTATAAGGTTTTAAAAGTCTGTCCCTTTAAAGGAGATAGTATATTAACGTTAAAATAACCTTTATAACTATTATAAAAAGGTAGGGCATTACTCTTTAAGCTGCCTTAAAAAGCTTAAGATAAGTGGTGGTGTGCTATTACTAGGGAGGAATAAGGATAGTATTAAGTTAAGGTTAAGGATAAAGGCAGCAGATAAGAAGGTATTAGAAAAAACCTAACCTCTAGCCACTATTACCACTAATAGTACCTTATGCCTTAAAGGTTAATAAAAGGAGAGGATCTACACTTACACTTTATAAAACCTAATATAACATTCTCCCTAACTATATTTATATCTATTAACAGCTTAAGGTTATTCTATATACGTTCTCTTATTAATAGTAAATATACTTTATTTAAGTTTATTAACTTTAACTTTATAAAATAACATTAACTCCTTTACATTACGTTATATTAACCTTAACCCCTTTACTTAATAAATAAAATAAACCCTAATATAATATAAAAGTACTACCTCCTTACTTACAGGATAAGGTTGTTTATAGAGTTAATAACTTTATATATCTAACCCCTTAACAGACTTAACGTTATCTTTAGTTTCCTACAGCTTAATTATTATAACCTATAAATTAACTAAACTAATAGAACGTTTACTATAGATAAGGATATATTCTATATTATAATAAGCAATAGCCCTTTAACTAGGAAATAACTGCCCCTAGACCGGGGGGTTACTACTTTAACACTATACCTAGCCTTTTATAACCTTAAAGTCCACCTCTTTAAGACTGTAAACTTCCTCTTCTCCACTAAGTAAAAAGGTATTAAGGTTATTACAATATCCTTAACTAAGCTCTACATACTTATAGACCTTACAGTGGATGTAGATAACACCTTAACTAATAATTTAATTACTACTACTAGCTTAACAGTCCTTTATGTAATCATTATAAGTAAGCCGTTACTAAAACCACTCCTCCTTTACTTAACTACCTTCTATTCTTAGGTAGTGGAAACCCCTTAGCTATAAGTAATCTTTAAGGCTAACATTATTAAATACTTTAATAAAACAGCCCCCTTAATTAATATTAAGATCTTAATAAAACTCCTTTAAAAGCTTTACAACTTTATTAAAACCTTTTACTCTTTTAAAACGGAGACTTTACCTCCTTATTACACTTTTAATCACCAAATTAACTTAATACCTGGCTAAACACCTCTTAACTTACAGGCTTGCCTTATAAGTTAGTAAGAGTTATTAGTTATTCGGCGTTACTTAAATAGTGCCTTATCGAAAGGTTTTATCTGTATTAATACCTTCTCAGTTACTACCTTAGTACTCTTTACCTGTAAACTGGGAGAGGATATTAAAGTTTACGTAAATTACTAAGGCCTTAATAATATTACAGTTAAAAATTAGTACTTTATTTTGCTAATCTAAGAAACACTAAATACCATTTATAAAGTGAAATATTTCATTAAGATAGACGTTACTATAGCGTTTAACTAACTGTAAATTACCCCTAAGGATAAGTGGAAAACAGCCTTTATCACTAGGTTTAACTTATTTAAGTGCTTAATTACTAACTTTAAGATAACAGGGGTATTAAGCTTATTTTAATATTATATTAACTACACTTCATTTAATATTTTAAATAAGTACGTTACAGCTTACTTAAATAATATCCTAATATATAGTAACTTAAAGTTAAAACATTACTAGTACGTTTATAAGGTAATAAAAAGGGTCTCTTAAGCAAGCTTAACCCTAAATGTTAAAAAGAGCAAATTTAACGTTATTAAGACTAAATACCTTAACTTTATTATCTTTATTATAGGTATGTAAATGGACCTTAAAAAGGTAGTTATAGTTACAGACTGGAAACCTCTTAAAACGTTAAAGAAGCTTTAACAGTTTATTAACTTTACAAATTTCTATTAACGATTTATTTTAAACTTCTTTAAGATCACCTACCCTTTTACAGCACTAATAAGCTATAAACAATAATTAAAGGCATTAAGCCTAGAGGTTATTATAACCTTTAAAGAGTTAAAGACTGTATTTACCTTAATACTAATCTTATAATATTATAACCTTAAACGTTAGATAATAATAAAAGTAAACGCCTTTAACTAGGCTGTAAGAGAAACCTTCTCCTAGTATAATAAGTAAGGTATTACCTATCTAATAACCTTCTTCTCTGTAAAACACTTTATAATAAAGTGTAATTATAAGATTTATAATAAAAAGTTACTAATTATTATTAAAGCCTTTAAAAAGTAGTGCTTTAAGTTATAAAATACTTAAGATATAGTTAAAGTAATTACAGATTATAAAAACCTTAAGCATTTTATAATTACGAAACTATTTAATTAATATTAAGTCTAGTGGTTTAAGTTCTTATTAAATTTCCGTTTCCAGATTACTTACTAACCTAGCAGTAAAACCACCATGCTAGATATACTGTCACAGCTCCTAGGGGACGTATTAAAAATATTAATAACGTTATAGACAACAGGGTAACAAACCAGCTTTAAACGCTCTTACCACTAAAGAGGTAACGGCTAGTAACTAAGCCGTTACCAGACCTTAACATCCACATTATAAACACGTCCCGACCTATTAATACCCTAATTAACAAAGTATACCGTAAAGACCCCCTTTACTAGGAAATTAAGGCCACTATCCAGGACCTTAATTACTAGAAGTTCTTACTAATAATATATTAAAAGTTCCATATTATAATAATAGATTACACTGTTATAAATAGTTAAATCTTCTTTTATAATTACCTATTTATACCACCCCTTAATAACGTTTACCTTTAAATTCTCCACCAGTCCTACATTACTACACTAATAAGTTATCCTAACTAATTTAAAACTTATAACTTATTATAAAGGCAGTATTTTTAATTAAGACTCTTCTAAGATATTATTACCTTTATTTAAGGATATTACCTATATATTAGGATAAAGAGTACACGTTATAACTTTATTAGATTCCTAAAACCCCTCCCAGTCCCTTATAAGTTATAAATTAACGTATTAGTTAACTATATTAGCCTTTTACTAATATACAGCTAAGACAGTATTAGGTATTCCTATCTCTTAATTTATATCGATAGGTTTATTAAGATAAGGTATTATATACCTATCCTTAATATAAACTCTTAAACCCTAATAAAAACCTTTATTTAAGGGGTTTATAAGCTATACAGTACACCTTAGTTTATTATATCTAACTGTAACACTTAGTTTATTTCAAATTTTTAAATAAAACTCTCTTATTAGCTTAACGTCACTTTAAAAGCGTTAATAACATACTACCTAAAGACTAACGGCTAGATAAAGGTAGTAAACGCTAAGGTAGAAAGATACCTTTAAGCCTTCTACTTATACTATTAAAACAACTAAGTAAACTAGCTAGCTTTAACTAAATTTACTATAAATAACTACACCTTAAAGATAACTAGCCTCTTCCTATGTTTTACTAATTATAAATAGCACCTTATAATAAGCTTAAAACCAGCCTAGGAGGTAACTACCCTTAAAATAGCCTAAGCTTAATAAAAGTTCCACAACGCTACTACAGTTTAAAAGCAAGTTAAGTAAATTACAGACTATTATATAACATTTATAGTTAAGGTTTAAGAACAGTCAGCTTATTTTGCTAATTAAGGGTGGATTAATACTGATTAGCACTAGGTTGGCGATTAAGTTTAAATTAATATAAAGTATATTAAGACCGACTAATTAATGGAAAAGTTTATAAATAAATAGATCGGCCCCTTTAAGGTCGTTAAGGTTTACAACCAGAGTATTACTGTTAAATTACTAAACAGTTATAAGATCTTCTCTATTTTCTATAATACCTTAATAAAACTATATTAACTAAGCTTAAATGGCCAAAAAGAAGCTAACGAAGTCCACAACCGCTATATAAAGGGTATAGCAGTTAGTTACTATATAAAAAAGGGTAATCAGCTAAAGGATTAACACTTTAAAAAGATCTTAAACTTACAAATAACAGTAAGAGGCTTAAAGTACAGGGTAGAGTGGTCAAAGCCCTGCCCCCCTAGCTAGGAACTAGCCGAGAACTTTAATTAAAACATTAACGACTTAGTTAACTTCTACACTAAACACCCTAATAAACCAGGCCTACAGGAGAGCTTAGCCCTTAATATACCTACCTAATAGCAAGCTGCTACCATACCACTATAGCCCTTACCAGCCCCTATAACCGCAGCAAAACGTTACAGCAAGCCTCTAGGAAAAAGGAAGGACAAGAGGGGCTTAAACCTACTATCGTAAGCCTTCTTAACTACAGTAACACGTTAATAACGTGTAGAAAGAAAGATAACAGGTAATTAAACGCGTTTATAAGGGGCTATTATAAGATTAACGTGTAAGATATATATAAGGAGTGTAACGACGCGCCTATAACACATTATAGTCTCTAAACCTGGCCGGCTAAGAGCTAGGACCTAGAAGGTAATGGCCTGCATATTTACGTTATAAGACCTAGGGATAAAGGAATAGGTATAAGAAGGACACAGACATAAGCCTAATAGAATTTCAGCTCCTAAGGAGCTTACTGAGAGGGAAGAAAACTGTTACGTAAAAAAGAGAAACTAGCTAAGGGCGCTGCTAAAACCCAGCACAGGCTAAGAGCTTACCACCACTACCCTGGCAGAAAAACATAACCAAGCCTGTTAAACCATGTTCCTTACGAAACAGGTTCTCGGCATAAACGAAAGCCTTCACAAACTGTCAGTAGCGACTAACTAAAGCATTTTTAAGTTTAAGACTTACTTTACTATACTTCTTCTAAGCTAAAGATATCTCTTAACACTCCTCCTTACTAATAATATATTCGTTATCGACACTCTTAGCGAAAATAGCATCGATAATAAACTTTATACAGTATATAAACTCCTATATATTACGCTTTATAAAAGCACACAGCTTCCAGCCGATTAACTGCTAGACTGCAATAAGAGAATACACCAGACTTACTAACTTGCAATTCTACTTACGCTTATCACACTAATCACACTTCGACGATATAAGGTAACTGTAACTGTAATAGTTAATTAAGGGCGACTTAGTTTTAGGGAGATGGTTTAAAATAGCTGTGTTCTAACACGTGATATAACTTAACGAACCGGCCGGAACGTACTCCTAAAATAATAAAAAAAACACCAATCGGTCAGCTTACAGGTTATAACTAGGTTACAGGTAAGGAAGACTCACTTCGCACTTTTTACGTAACTTCTTATTAGCGGCTTTAATCTACCGAAGTAGGCATCTTTTAAGCTTTACCAGAGTAGACGTCTCGGGACAGAAAGCGTTTATAATTAAGACTGGAGATAAGGTAAGTTATAACTGTTAAGTTAAGTAATTAATTAAAAGGAAGGGATTTCGAGATTAATTAAGATTATGTTAACAGATAGGAAAGCGAAGAGGTTTATTAACGAGAAGAAGCTGAAACGCGACTGGGGAATGACTGGAAAGGTAATGTGAAGGAAGCATAGTGACGGAGCTGAGAATTTTTTCTTAGTATACGGGTTATGTGGGGACCTTGTACGGAGTAACGGTAGGGGGAGGGGCTAAGCTTTAAGCGAGCAGGGACTACCTAGCTTAACTAGTAATTGCGGTTAATTACCGTTTAGAGCCAGGGGTACTGTCACGGCACTAAACCCCCTGCAGGCCCTGTAGGGCCTAGGAACCGCGCCTAGACCGGGGTGTAGCTGAGGTGTAACCGGGTATTACCTAACCTATAGACTTACCTAAATAACGTGCAGCTTCACTGCTCTAGATAGTTCCCTTGCATAATAATAAGTCCATTAACTACGTTCTTAGTCGGTACCGTGACAGGAGGACTCTGAGCACTATACTATAGTGCTGCAGAGGCTGTAAGCCTCTGTAGTACAGAGGGCTTACAAGACACTTAGGGGAGAAAGTGCACGCACTGCTAGCTAGAGGCCTACTGTAAAGAAGAAAGAAGAAGAGTTGTGATTATTGTTCTATCTACTTAGCGAAGGAGAGGAGTGGGCTTATTATAAGCTGTGAGAGGCTCTGGAAGAATTCTAGAGCCTTTTAGAGGGTTCGTTGCAGGGTACGCTGCGTACCCTGCAGCTACACTACTACGTGCCTTATAACTACAGTGCTTCTAAAGGCTATACTTTAATAACTATAATAGTTTAATTATAACTAAGATTAAGGTCGTTTTAAAGTGCTTATAATAACATAAGTTAGTAATAGCAAAGTCTGGCTTTAAACTACATTATTATAGCTTTTCTAAAGACACTAAAAGTGGACTTAATTTCAGATCCCCCCTTATTCTCTCTTATAAGAAGTAAGCTTAGAAATTATCACTAACATTTATCTATTTAGCTTATTCTAATGTGCTGACCTTACTAATAACAGGGCTGGTCATTTTAAAAGGTGTTAAGTCTGACTGGGAAGTTAATATAATCTTAAATCGGACTCTTTTTACAACTGGTCCGAATCACTTTCCATTTTTAAATCCGATTTATCTATAATTAGTAACCTTTAGGGTAATCGCTTAAAGAGACTATGTATAGTTATTAATATATACTAGAGTTTATCATCTTTATCCTTCTTAATAATCAGTATCTTACTGATTTTAAAAATACACTACTTACACTTCTCATTTACTTTAATAATATAAAAGCAGAATAAGCTATAATATAGATTATTCAGTATTAGCTTTTCAAAGTAAACCTAAAGCTTTCTACCATCTGATAAAGAGATAAAACTAATAGTATCGAATAAAAGGACATATTCAATACTATTCCTAGGTGATATTAAAGGTAATAAGCCTTTTAAGTGGATCTCTATACTAAAGCCAGGGTAAGGGAGCTAGTCTAGGTTATAAATACACGATAATATTAGCTTTATACACCACTTACTTCTGTAAAGTACTTATATAACTACTAAAAACTTAACACGTAAGGCTTTCTTCTTAACAGAACTAAATAACGTGTTTTATAAGCAAGCGAGCCATATAAGCGAGTGAGCTACCTTAACACATTTGGGTGGGCTGTGCACGAAAAGACGCTAGTAAATTGGTAGCAGCATTAACATTTTTTTATAATCTTTTCGTGCACAGCCTACCCAAATGTGTTAAGGTGGCTCGCTCGCTTATATAGCTCGCTCGCTTATAAAACACGTTATATGTAGATTAAGGAAAACAGCAGATTCCTTAACAGTTTTTGTTAAAGTATAGTCACCGCTGCCTCACAGGATCCCTATACTACAGGGAGCCTACAGTAGGCAACTGCTGCAAGCAGTTGCCTCACAACTGCTACGTACCCTGCAGCCACGGCTCGCACTGCAGAGCCGCATCATCTGGAAGGTTCCGAGACTCTCGGAACTCCCAGGGGCCCACAGGGCCCCCTGTGACCTACCGGAATCTAGAAGGTTCTAGAGGGGGTTGATTCGTAAGCAGTGTTGCCGATCGCTGCCTCTGGCAGCGCTCAGACCTTCCAGGGCCCCACAACGCTTACGCAAGCGCCCAGGGGCTTGCACGCACTATTCCTTCTTTGTATTAGTAGTAGAAGGCTCTGGAATTCTTCCAGAGCCTCCCACAGCCTATAAAAGGCTCTTTTCTCTCTTATATCTAGTTTCAGTTCTTCAAGCAAAGTAGACACCAGCAATTCCACTCCTTTGTTTCCCTCAGCAACTTACTAAGCTCTGCTGTTATATTCTGAGCAGTAGGCCTCCGGCCAACTGTGCGTGCACTTTCTTCCCTTAGGGCTTGATCTTCTCGCTGCTGACCAGTGGCTCACTGGCCAGTGGAAGTGACTTTCAACCCCCTGTTCTGCCAGGAAGTACCTACCCCCCTGCCACTCCACGAAACTTCCAAGACAGTTTTCCAAAGCCAAAATAAAGGCTTATATCAACGATGCATCGACTGTAATAAATTTGTTGAGATGCAAAAGGGGTCAAGGCATTGGAAAGCAGTGTGTGTTGAAGGTGATTGATTCTTTCTATCTTCGAGAGTGGAAGCCGTGTTATTATAGCCGTGAGGGTGGCCAGTGCACGGAGTGCATTGGCCACACTCGCTTCTGCGAAGCGAGGTTGGCTGACTGAATACGAGGTTGGCAGTGGAATCTGGCGTTCTTGGCTGTGCAGATCCACGGATGCAGCTGCGGAGCGGCTGCGTGGATCCAGCCACACTGTTCTAACCACACTGGCCGGGTTAGGGTTGTAAAAACCCAACAAAATTTCTGTATATAAGAATGCAAGCTAGATCATATACTTGATTTTTATTTTCTATATAAATGTGGGGCATGACAGCTGGTGACAGCTGTTTCGAGCTGTCACCCTCAACTTCTTTACCATCTAGCTACTGGCCAGTGAGCCACTGGCCACTTTTAACCAGTGAGCTACTAGCTAGTAGGTTGAGAAACTGAGCTCTGAACAGCGAAAACTATATCCATTAATTGCAGTATATAGTTTAGCTTTGGCTTGCAGTTGCGTGGTACATTGCGTGCACGAGCCTTTTCCACTGGCCAAGGCAAACTGGCCTGTGCTGTTAAAAAACACTGCCAAAAAGGGGTTAGTCAGTCAAAAAAATTCAGTCTTAGCTGCCCTACTGGCCAGTGGCCCACTGGTCAGTAGCGACAAGATCAGGCCCTTAAGTGCCTCGCAAGCCCTCTGTACTACAGACTTAGAGAGCATACCTAGCAACAGGTTTAAAACGAGATTTCACACAGATCCTTTCTATTATCATTATTAAGTCTTTTCACAGCTATAGCCTAATATCGGTTTATTATATCGCAGAATGTTTTATTAAGATCTTAACAAATTAAAACCTCGTTATGAAAAGCGAGTCGTAAAAGCAGTAAACAGAGTCTAAGCTAGTGTTAATCTCGGGAGAATTATTATTAATATTACTAAAGTCAGAAGTTAAACCTTTAACACCCTTACCACTCTCAGTAATAAGGTAAGGAAGCGGCGCTTCGCTTATAAAGGAGACGGTAATTAGCAAAGTCTAATCAGATACAGTTATAGTTAAAGAGCAAGATCCAGGTCCATAACCAGTTCTACAGCTGCTAAATTAAGCTTACCAGTTCTTCTAAGGCATTTATCTCACTACTGTAATTCCCTAACCTTAACTAGGAGGATTCGGGGTGGGTATATTAAGGCCTGATAACATCTTGATAATTATCTCGAACTAGATATGTGAACCCAATAGCATGGTAATCGCTTTACAATCTGTAGTTATAGGCTAACGGGCAAGTGGGTTTATATTAAGACTTAGTTATGGTTAATAAAGATATATTCAGTATTAAGAGATCGATAAGGCCGAGACAGGAGTAAGATAACCTGCCAGTATACTGTAATTCTGCCGCTGTGTTAAAATTCAGGCACAGTTTACGTAAAAAGAAATTAGGTGGAATTGGTTCTGTGGAATCACTATAGGGTGAAGACCTTCTTTTTGGCCCTGCAAAGCTGCTTAAAAACCCTCTCTTTTTGCCTTCCGATTGGCAAATCCTCGGCCATCGTCCGTCTTAAGCGGTAAGAACTTAAAGTAGTTACAAAAATAATAAACTCATTATCTAAGTACCTATCCGTAACCTTAGCTAAACTTTTGTAATAAAGCAGGTCATTTCCCTGTACTACTATAATATTACCTGCCAGATCCTTACTAATAAAGATTACTCTATACTATCATATAATACATCTTTTATCTTCAAATAAGGCTAGTCAACGATGTGTGATTATCTAACTCGCTAAGACTCTTTATGAGTCTCTTTTTTTTCAATCACTTGGGTAGCTTGCAGCACGTTACCAAGTACCCCACATCACCAAGCCATGCCCTTTGATAGCTGCGCATAGCCTGGAAATCACGTGTTAAATGATTGCCTCAGGCTGCTTGAGAGACCACAATTTAGAAGGGGCAACCTTACAACCGAGCGGACCCACAACCAGACATGATCTGCACAGGCACCCTCTATTCCTACCAATGTACAAAGTATCCATTTCCTAGCCAAAATCTATAGTTTAAAATTTAATCTACATCTTCTTAGCCTTATAAAGCTGATCCAGACTGTGAATTATCATCTCCTGCGCCTGTGCGACCAGTGGGGCCGGTCCTGGCTGCGGTGCCCTCCTCCGCTGCTTATGTGGCTTATGGCTGACCTCCTCGGCGGCGATAATATCTTTAATATACGTAAACGTATTGTTAGGTGACTTACACACTCTTTTCTTCGTATAAGGCTGTACAGTGTGGAAATCCTTTAATAAGCAGTTATTTTACTTAATAAGAGCGGCCTTCTCCATAGCTGTAACATTTAAAGCCTTCCTTATCTTCTTAAACAGTACCTTAAGAGTCCTGTCGTTTAATAAGAGGGTTCCTTTTATATTCTTAAGGGTATTTTTGTTAGAAGGTTACGTGAGGGGCTATGTGATTAGAAAGAGATTAAAGTGCTTGTTATTATTTTCTTTCTACCTAAGAGGTAGTGAGAAGGCTTATTATTATAGGTATAATCTCAGTGTCATCGCCTTCTCCTCTAGGTTAGGCGGCATTTAATGCGGTAATTAACCCTTATAAGCTCCACATTACTCTTTACATATATTGTCTAGCTAGTTTCACACCCCTTCTTTTATCTACCATGTTATTAAGTGTGTGTGACGACCTGCAGGCGCCCCTGGGGTTGGGACGGCCCGACGTGTCCCCGCAGGCGCCACAGTGTGGAAGACAGTAACTGCACTGCACTCACACGGACCAGCTCTGTGCCAAGAACAGGATCTGTTGACAGAGCTCTTAAGAGCCGCAGGCCCAAGGGGCTCTGGTGTGAGGGAGGATCTGTCATGGGGAGCCATTAGAACTACATAACCGGTACAAGTTACCTCCCTTCAGCTATATAGATAATATGCCGTAAGGCCCACGATGGTGAGGAATCCTTCTGGTTCCTCACGCAAGTATTCGCTCGTCAATTAAGTCTGTTCGATTGTGTCTTACTGTACAAACCTTGCTGCGTTGTGTGCACTATAGCGACATACGACACACCTTTGTCGAGTGAACTCCTGTCTGAAGAGGACTTGCTTCCACGACTGGCCCTCTTTGCCCGCCTCATCTCTTCAACCGTAAGGGTCGTAACAGTATGCGTTGATTGGCACAAGTGGAACGCAAGGCATTGGAAAAAGTGTATTAAAGGTGATGATTATTATTATATCTTTAAGAGCGGGAGCTGTATTATTATAGCCGTGAAGGTGGCCTGTGCACGCAGTGCACTGGCCACACTCGCTTGTGTGAAGCGAGGTTGACTGTCAGAATACGAGGTTAGCAGTGGAGTCTGGCGTTCTTGGCTGCGCAGATCCACGGAGCCAGCCGCTACGCGGCTGCGTGGATCTAGCCGCTGTGTTCAACCACACGTGCCAGGGTTAGGGGTTGTGAAAACCCAACACCCCCCCGTAGTCTAACGTCTTTATTATAAAGGCTTGGACTAGCTCTTGTTATTAAAGGAAAAAAGTAAAACCTTTGTTATTTAGAGGAAAAAATAAAGAGAATGTTTATTTGCACCATGACATCGGTCTATTTGCACTATGCCCCACTTACCCCTAGCCCTAAAACAGCGCAAAATCAACGCGACTAATGCAAAAAGGGCAACCCACAGCTAATCCACGGCCAAATCGAACGTTTCTGCAATAAAATCAATTAATTACAGGCTTCTACTACAGATTCTTGCTGACTAATCGCTTCCAGCGCCTCTGGCGCCCCTGTTTGAACGCGTGATTCGCGTGCTCTTAGCTATTCCAGCTATTACAGAGGCCCTCTGTGTTCTAGATGCCTTTCTCGGCCCTCTTTTGCGCTTGCCACTATTCGTAACCCTCTTTGCTCCCCCCTTACGGGCCTTAGGGGCTGTAGAGGAGGTGTTACTTAACGTTAGGACTGCCTGACCACTACTTACGGCTGTTATTTAACTTTTATCAAAACTCACACCTTCCTACTGTGAAGGGGTACGTTAGATTGAAGCTCTTATGGTACCTATGTGAGTATTATAGGCAGTACAGCCTCTACGGCCACCTTATACCTTTAGAGCTTTTAGTTGGCCGCTGGTAATTATAATAACGTCAGCTGTTAGCGTTAAGGGTTGTGGAGTAGGTTGCTGAGGGGGGTATTAAGTAGTTGGAATAACCTCCTTAACCTCCTGGCTACTGTAGAGAGGTAAGGGGTTAGTGAGCTTTGGTGCTGTGGGGTTGCTTGTAAAGGTGGTAGATTTATAAGGTCTGTTATGGAGTACAGTTATATGGTCTGGCTTTTAAACGTATAAGTAGAGGTCGTTATTGTCGAGGCTTCTTATTAGCTATTAGTAAGGATTAAAGTCTTTGCGAATAATTAGCATTTTTTTAACGTTATGGTGGTTAAGAAGGTGGTGATTACATGGTATACTGTACTGCCTGGTAAACTTATTAGTGTAGGGGATAAGCTGAGGCTATTAGGGGTGTGTTTTCGTCAGAATAACTATAAGTGTAATCTTTTACTGCCTTATAATATAGGCTAAAGTATGTTTAGAAACGTTTCTAAGTGTAGTTTTTAGCTAAGATTAGTTAAAGTAGTTGCGTTTAATAGTGTTATGCTTTTTAAGGGTTACTTTACGGATTCGCTGCTTTATTGCCTTGATTATATGGTATAACTGCCTGATAAGGGCTAGAATTGTACTGTTTCTGTTTATAACGAAGGACTTAAGATATCAATTTACAGACTATATTAGAGAGGTCGTTCTCTGGCCGAAATTAAGGTTCTTATTAATATAACAGGCTACTTATTACTTAATAACTGGAAACTAGGTCTCCTTAAAGTATGTGATAATAACGGTCTGTTAGGGAAAATAATACTTTAGCCTCCTTTATATAGTAATGTGATTATTTAAGCAGGGGGTGTAAATAACTGCCTCTTAAAGCCTGTAAATGTTAGTTATTAAGTATTTTACGGTTTAAGGGGTAAAGATAGTTTCTTCGTTAAGTGGTCGGTTATTACGATTGATAATAAGTTAATCTTACTGGTTTAAAGCAGAATTTAAATCTTTCTCCTGTTCTTTTTAACTCTGAGGTGGGGGTGCCTTTATTACGGTAGTTACTGTTAATACTGTAGCTTTATTCTACTTACACTTAATGTTAAGGGTGGCGTTTTTGTTGATGTGGAAGATATAAATCTAGGGCTTAGTAAAAGGATAAACTTTTATAATAACGGCTTTTATAACTTTGTTATAATCAGTAATAGTAACTGATGGAGGTTTAGCGTAGATTTAGAGGTAAGTAGTATTAACCTGTTATATTAACTAGTTAAAACCTTTTTACTTCTCGTTATTAATGAGGTTAAAAGTGTAGGAAAACGTTATCCTTAGGTTATTAAGGCTAATAACTTAGAAAAAAGTAAGGCCTTTATTATTCGTTTTATATATGTTATTATATATTTAAATGTAGTAATCTTATGCTTACTGCTTTTTATATTACTTATAGGTTTAGAATAATCTTTCTGCCTTATTAATATCGCTTTTAAATAAGTCCTTTACTTACTTTAAAGTGCAGGAAACTTCCTTATTATTAAGTAGCTTTATTGTGGCTTAGAAAGGAGTGTAATTAGTTATAGCTTACTTACGGAGATAGTAACGGTAGTTTCTAATCTAGTATATAGTGAAGATAATGTTAAGGAACTGGTCTTAAAAACTTATAATAACCTTATGATTTAAAATGCTAGTCTGGTTAGTGAACGTTACAATAAAGGTCTTATACTTAATGCTAAGTTAAGGTCTTGAATTAAAGCTGTCGTTATTGTGGTTCTTATGATAATTGTACCCTGCCTTAAGTTTAAACCTCTATTTCTTTCCGTCAGTGAGGGTTGCCTTTATAATGGCCTTCTAGGGACAGTTAAGCTTAGTAGTTAAAGAGGCGTGCGATTAAGTTTTAAATTTCTGAATTACGCTTTATTGGCAGGTATAGAGGTGATAGGTGTTGCTGAAGTCTTTAACTATATTACTTGTGCGTATTTTAATAATATAAAAGCCAGCTTACGCTGTGAACTTGTGTAGATCGCTCTTAAGGTTTTCGCGAGAGTTATATAGCTCTGTATTGAGGCGGTGGCTGGCTGGAGAGTTGCATAGAGGCTTTATCGGTTTGAGAACCTCGTTATTATCGGCTTCATTCGCATCGGGGTTAGCCTTATTGAGCGCATTGTGCGCTGGGCCTTATACGGCCTCCTGAACGCCTAGTTAGCCCAGAAAAAAGTGCGCGTGGGTGTCGCATACCTCTAAGGACTTCATCACGAGTGTTACGTAATTGAAAGAGGTTGTTATTATGTGGAAGAATTGAAAGAAAGCCGTCGCGATTGATAGAATTAATGCGCCTGGCTGTGGTGGGGGGCTCTGTTTTGGTGGGGAATAAAGTGGGGCATGGTGTAAATAGACTGATGTTATGGTGCAAATAGATATTCTTAAAATAAAACCTCTTTATATTTACATAGAGGAAAAAATGATAAAAGCCTCTTATTACTTATTTTATACAAAGAGGAAAAATTATTATTATTATAAAAACCTCTTATTAAAAGGAAAATTGTTAGGTTTTCACAACCCCTAACCCTGGCACGTGTGGTTGACTACGTGAACGCGACGCGCCCCCTGTCAGCAAACGCTGGGCTTATAACTTTGACAAACGCTAACCAGAGCTCTAGACGCGTTTATTGGGTAAATACGACTACAAGAGGGCTAAATACGAAGATCTAAAGATTATTAATAAGTGGTTTACCCTCGTGCATAATATAAAGGTTAAGTATGGTATCCTTGATGAAGATATGTATAATTTCGACGAGACTGGCTTTATAATGGGCATTATCACCCCTTCTATAGTAGTTACTACCTCAGATGGCCGTGGTAGGGCTAAACAGGCCCAGCCTAGTAATCGAGAGTAGGTTACAGTTATCCAGGAGGTAAATATTTAAGGCTAAGCCATCCCACCATTTATTATCTTAGCTGCGTCATATCGCCTTACTAATTAGTATCAAAAATACGACCTTCTAGCCACCTGGTGTATTGTAATAACCGATAATAGCTGGACTATAAATGAGAAAGGGATGGATTAGATTTAGCATTTTAATTTGCACATAATGTCTCGTATAAAGGGTAAATATTAGCTTTTAATCCTTAACGGCCACAAGAGCCACCACTCTGAAGAATTCAAGACCTATTACGAGGAGAAGAATATTATTACGCTCTGTATACCTCTGCACTCTTCACATATACTTCAGCCTTTAAATGTTAGTTGTTTTAGGCTGTTAAAAAAGACGTACAGCTACTAAATTAAGCAGTTAATGCGGATAAACATCACATATATTAGTAAGCTAGAGTTTCTTTATAAGTTTAAAAAGGCGTTTTTTGCTTTAATCACAGAAAAAAATATCTAGGGAGGCTTTACCAGAGCTAGCCTTATACCACATAACCTAAAGAGGGTGATATTAAAGCTAAATATACGTATTCGAACCTTAACACCCTTAGCACTAAACCTAGCCACCACATTACCTTAGGCCTCCCAAACACCATATAACCCTTAAGAGGCCACCTTACAGTTAGTATTTATTAAAACTCGAATTTCCAACTATTAGGGCAGCTCTTTAACTTTAATATTCACTGCTATGGATCGACTAGCTAAAGGTACAATATTTGTAATATACAAGGTGGCTCTTTTACGTACTGAGGTCTCGGCACTACATAAGGCTAATAAGAGGCTTAGTAAGCGACGGAGGGCTAAAAAAACACGTGTACGGCTTAGAGGGTCACTTACTATATAGGAGGCATAGGATTTGCTAGATCAGAAGGCTGTGGGTGAGCAGTTGGCTCAAGAAACACGACAACGTGGTGGTGGTGTAGGGGGGTCTCGTATGAAGATTTGGTGTTGTGGGGTGTGTGGCAAGCCTGGCCATAATGCGCGCACTTGCAAGGAGGCTGTAGAATCATCTGATTTATCTGTTTCTGATTCAGTTATTGTTATTTCCTAGCGTTGTGGTGGTTTAATTGTAAATAATAGTAATAGAGTAGTAAAAAGTGCGACACTCGCTTGTCTGCGACAATCGCTTATTAAATACGTTAATCGAAGTTATATAGTTCTATAATGTAGTAGGATGAATAAGAAATAATAGTGGGTATGGATATAATATAGATTGAAAGTTATAGAAGTATGTGATAGTATATTAAACTTCGTAGCTTATAGCCTATTGCGTAAGCTATAGAGGGGGGGTTAAAGGTTGTGAGTTGTAAGGTGTTAAATGCATCCATCAAAATAGGGGTGAGAAGACCTCTCTTTATAAACAACAGTCCTTTGTTGCCTTGGGGACCGGAAAATCCATTATTGCGTCGCGAACCGGCCGTTTGCAGCCGTTTGTGCCGTGCGAGCTGTGCTAACAAAGGCTCTTTGTTATAAGGTTAATTATTAATCAACAATAGTATTATATGGTTAATTATAGTTATAAAAATTCTTAGTGCATTGTTATATCTTTATTAGTCAGCGAGATATAATTATTTAAAGTTTATAACTAACATAAACAAACATACCAAATCTCAAAACACATACCCATTACATAAGTAGACAAAAAGAGACAAAGGCCTTACTACCTTAACGCCTTACCACCCTGAAACCTCTATCACATCACTAATTACACCACATACCCTATCCCCTATCCAAAACATGATGCTACAACCTCTTATACTGCAAACCACTCCCTGAATTCGACAAAATATAATAACCGCCCTTACTACTGTCCTTCCTACTCTGTTCTACATGTGTTTGAAACCTTATGTCACGAAAACTGAAAGGAAGGAGCGGAGCGAGGATGGAACTCCGGAGCTTAGCTCCGGAGTGCGGAGCTGCACCCCGGATTCGTCATGGAACCGGAGCGTGTAGCCGGAGGTCTGAGTGTAGGTCCGAAGGACTCCACTCCGAATCGCCACCGACTCGGTAGTGTTGACAGCCTCCGAACCGCTGCAGACAGGAAGCTTCCTTCCTTTCTGCAAGGTTCAGTCTATGTAACTAAACCAGACTGTTTGCAAGGCTTTCTTTGGTGAATCTCTCCCTTGGTAACCGTTCTTACAAGTTTCCATCTGTAAGTTAATGGCGTTCTGCTAATTTTGCTCCCTTCGCTAGCGCAGCTATCCTGACTTACATGAGGCTGGCCCCTGGCCAGCCTTCGCACAGTGAGTCACGGTGCCAATCAGGGGGTCCAGGGCGTAGCTCTAACTCTCTAAGAGCCATGGGGGTATTTCGCGTGTGACAGCTCGTCGGCAACTTGTCAGCGTTTTAGCTTTATTAAATTAGCACAGTTATATAAAGTTAACATCTGAAGCTATTAAGTAAAGCGGTTATATAAGGCTATCGTATGAAGTTATCTTATAAAGGTAGTGTAATTACTGTTGTTTCTTATATAAAGTAATCTTATAGATGTAAATAGTTACGTCAGTAAAGTAAAGCATGTAATCAGAGCGTTAAAGTGTATAATCCTAATATTATAGCTTTTTTCACCAGTTTAGGCAGTATCTAATGTGTTAATCGACCCTTACAAGCTCCGCATTACTCTTTACGTCATAATGCCCAGCTAGTTTTACACTCTTTTTTCCATTTACTATATCATTAAGTAAAGTATATCATTAAGTAAAGCATATCATTTAGTAAAGCATGTTATTAAGTAAAGTGTCATCATTAAGTAGAGAATGTTATTGTTAGCTAGAAGCCAGTTTGTAGCGCTAAAGCGCTAATTTACTAGTATGACAGTAAAGTAGAGCCTAAATGACATATATATATCTTAGTAGATTTTAATAATTTTAAAGCCTATAAGCTTACGTTATTATAACATAGGGAGCTACCGTAAGTGTAGCTTAGCGTAGAACAGATACGTAGCTCTATAAGCGCGAACAAGTCTATTTTAAATATAATATTACGTTACAGAAGAAGACGCCGGCCTGATATTACTCCAAACTGGCTAAGTATGATATTACGTCACAGAAAAATAAGCCGGCCTAATAATTACTCCGAATTGGCTAAGTACAATCACAATGTAGCCTAATATGCTCTACTTTAATAGCATGCTCCACTTTGATGACATGCTTTACTTTAATGACATGCTGCACTTTGATATCATGCTTTATTTGACGATATGCTATAACGTGGGTTAATGAGAGTGAGCGCTGTAAGTAGCAGAACGGTACCTGTATTATAAATTGTCAGAAACACTGCACATTAGAATCTGTGGAATTGAGGGGGTTGCAACTGCTCGATTTCATTGCCTGTCAGCTCTCTGGCAAAGCCAGAGAGCCTCTATTATAATACTGCGTGGTGGTAACAGTAGTGGTAAACTGTAGCCCTAGCTAGCGGAACTGACATCAGCTTAGCTTCCACAAGCTTACTTTCAGCTCGACTAGCTACCCTTTCCTTTTGTGCATTCCGGCCGAAGGCCGGAACCTTTATTTTCTAACATAAGGTTTTTATTCCATATTATTAAAGTGACTTAAACGGGCGAAAGTGCGACAATCAGTGACAATTAGTAAAGAATTACATACGTTACGTTCACACTAGTACTGTAAAGTAAGAAAAAGGTATAGAGAATGTACGTGGTCGAAGCTACCTAATCTAGTAGCAGATGCCGCTGGATTAGGAGGGTGAGACCACGTCACTAAGACTAATGCTTATAATGCCTGCTTATTTTCACTCTCTTTCCTTTATCTATTATGTTATTAAGTAGGGCATGTCATTAAGTGGAGCATGTCAGCAAGTGGAGCATGTCATTAAGTGTACCATATTAGTAACTGTTAGGTGGAACAGCTAAGACTAGCCAAGTTACTAATTTACTAGCGTAACAGCTATGTGGAGCCTGTACGTTATCAGCTTACGCTATCAGCCTAGTGCTAATGTTATAGATATGTAATACGGCCTAATAATTGCTCCGAAGTTGAGAACCAGAATAACTATAATAATAAGCCATTAGGTAAAATGATAATAAATAAGAATAACAAACTTTATGTAACTTCTCCAACCTATTATGCTTGTTATGTGATATCTAACAGTAACTAAAGCATATTATCAAATAAAGCATGTTAGCAAGCTGAGTATGTTATTAAGTAGAACTGTTAGAGTTCCAGCTACGGTACTACTTTACGCTCACCTGCACTAAAGTATCTTTTGACTGCTTACGATGTGTGTCATCTACCGTCTACTTACATCACTTCGTTTAGCACGCTTATAATACAGTATTAGTGTATATATAACTCGCTTGTGTCAGCTATACTTAAGAACTTTGTCTTTAGGGTTTGGGTTATATAGCATCGTCACATTACTGTCAGCGCTATAGTTACTAGAAAAACCCTATAATTATTTGCCACACGTCAGCAAAGGAACTTATAGTGACTAAACTTATAAATAGTAATTATAATTATATATAGAGCTTCTTTTTGTCAAATAGGGCTTACCAGTGTGAAGGACATGGTTACAGCGCGCGAGCGAAGCTATAGTTAGTGGTAAGAAAGGACGAAAGTTAATGCCTAGCCTAGAATCCAGCAGGGGAGGCCGAAGGCCTCCTTTTATAGTAGCTCTCGCCACTACAAACCCTAACCCAGTAGCTAACACTGAAAGCTTCCTGACACTTTTGAAGCTTTCGTAAGATAGATTCTATTAGTTGGATAAGCGAGCGTGTGGTGCTAAGGCATTAAGTAAAGCCTGAAACACTAGTATATGTTCTGGCAGATTCCAGTGGTTTTCAAGCCTATAAGCTTACGTTACTAAAACGTAACACAGCTTAATAATTACTTTAACTTAGCTAACTATAATAAAAGAGTTGCTTTTTATTAGTTAACATTTTAATATAATTTAAAAATACTTACAATTTATACTTAAAGCTTAGCAGAGCCGAGCTCCATTAGCTTAGCTATTCACATCTTAGTAATGTTCTAGCTAAAAGCTAAAAAAAAAAAAAATTCCTAATAAATATCATTTTACATTCCAGTGTAATTATAAACTATACTTTTACATAAAGGCTTAGCTGGATAACTATAGGCAGGCAGCTTGGCTTTATCTCACTGTCTTTAAACGGCAGCATTTGTCTGTCTATACTAACAGTAGACAGGATTTACAGCTTAAATAAAGAAAGTATCTTATGTACATCTTTAGATTCTGTCAGTGTATCTGTTAGCTTATTTATAAATGAGGTAACCGTATAAATTTATCGTATAACGACAGCTTATAGTTATAAAGCTTGTTAGTGAGACTATATTATAAAGTTATCGCTTAAGACCTTTGTGTAAGTAATTACCAGCTGTAAGAAAAGACCGTAAGCTCCAGTGTAAACTAGTTATAACACTGTAACCCACACTGTACCTGTTAATCTTAGGCTTTCTTACAGTTACACCCTTTAAATAGCCGTAGTGTAGATACAGTCTGGTAGAGACTAAGATAAATCACTAAATTAATAAACTCTACTAACCTCTTAGCAGTGTGGGGTCGTTACGTTAATAGTGGATACATTTAAATAGAGAAATGGGTGGGTAATAAGAGAGGGGTGTGAAACTAGCTGGCCATATGACGTAAAGAGTAATGTGGAGCCTGCAGAGGTCAATTACCGTATTGGATGCCGCTTAACCCGGCGGAGAAGGCTGCGACACTGAGATTATAAAGGTATATTATAATGCTTTTCAGTAGCGTAATTAACTAAAGAGCTACTTATTAATATACAGTTACAACGTTGTTAACTGAAGCTAAGTTACTTACACTTATATACGTAGTTAAGGAAATAATAGTATTTAAAAGGCTTATAGTAGATATTACCTATAAGCTCGCCTTAATATAAAAGATCTTCTGCGATAATTAGTAAACAATACGGCTAGTAGTTAGAGAGAATAAAAGAGTAAATATTAAGTTTTAGAATATTAATATTTACAATATATAAGCTTATTAAAAGTATGTGAAAGGCTTATTTAAAGTTACGTATCTACTTATATAATAGATATTAGCTAATAGACTTATTAAACTGCTCTCTTAATAACGTTTTAAGCACTTTATAATACTTATAAAGTTAAAAGACACTGGTTATATTAGTTATAAGAGTAAGGGAATTATTATAAGGGAGTTAAAAGATTAAGAGAGCACCACTCCTGTAATCTCTACACGTGATAATATATCTATGCTTAAAGGTGTAATAAATAATAAAACAAAAACGATAGGCAGCTAAACAGTGCGCTTAAATGTAGCTTGCTAGATTGATAAGCTTGCTGATTAAGGTTATAACCCGCTCCTTAAGAGAGCTAAAGCTCCCTATACTACTAATAACAGTACCTTTAACTAACTCCTCTCTACTTTATAAAGCTAAAGGCTCTTGTGACGACCTTGCAGGGTCGGCTCCTGGGCCAGTGCAGCCCGACGGATTCCCCGCAGTCTAAACCGTGCGGAGCGGCCGCGTGCACGGCGCTACGCACTGGGCTAGGGGTCCAAAGACCCGAAGCCCCTACAACTAATCAGAAGGTGCTCTGTTGCTCTAGGTGCTCTGTCACAGAGCAAAAGAGCAAACAGAGCAGTTACTCCGTCTACTCTATCGCCAAGCCAGGAAGCAGACAGAGCAGGGTATAAAGTACCTCCTAGTTAAGTAGTATAGATAGCTATAGTTGTGCTTACAACCTCCGTGAGGGACTCAAGTTCCTTACACTAATATTCAATTATTCATTTATATCCTACTGTTCAGACTCACCTCTGTACATTATAATAATAACGACTTACAGTAACATTAAACCCCTGTCTAAGAATGCTAGTTTAATAAGCCGTCTTTAGAACGCTCCTTACTTATTAACGTCTTGTTATACGTTCTATCTTAACTTACGCCAGTCCTTTTAAAGCCTATATTGGGTGCAGGTTATAATATAATACTAACGTCACAGTTCTGAACGCAGTTTGTTAAATTCCTAGACACTACCTCTCTCTTACTAACATATTAACCTCTAGAAAAGGTAAGGAGCCTGAGACACTACCTCTCTCTTACTAACATATTAACCTCTAGAAAAGGTAAGGAGCCTGAGGAAACGTAAGCTTAACCTTAGCTGCCTACTATCAACAAGTTAGTTACTTATCTCGAAAAGTTAAATCTTAATCAGTAAGGATTAGTTAAAGAACTTAATAAAGCTTTCCTTAAAGACATTAAAAGCCGCATTAACCTTGTTGAGAAACTCTAAGCCTAACTTAATGCTGTTAAACTAAAGAACAATAACTTTAAAGGCTTACAGAAGAAATAAGTAAAGCTTCCCCCTCCTTTACACTTTAAAAGAGACTCTATATAACTAAAGTCCTAAATAACCTAGCTTTAAAGCTATATTATTTACCATAACGAACAGTTCTTCGAAGAAGAAGGAAAGGTTAAGTTTGCTAAAGCCTTATTAGATAAAGTAACGGCTTACTAATATAAACCACACGTAAAGACAATTAATAACCTCTTTATAAACAGAGCGCGTAAGGAGTCTCTTAAGACTTAAGCTCTTTTCAACAATTTCGATATATTTATTAATTAACTCCGGACTAAGTTTAGAAAACTAGACGCTTTAAGGCAAGCTAAGCAACAGCTTATAACCTTAAGATAGATGTTCTCAGTCCTTAAGTTCTCTATATACTTTAAGCTAAAAGTGGTAAAAACTAAACCTAGTTAAGAGGCTTTAGTAATACTGTTTTAAAGTAGTCTAAAGGAGTATGTTATTAAAGACCTTTACTGGGAGGATTGACTAGATCGTTTCTAAAAGTTAGTTAAGATAGCTATTAAGGCTGATAATTAGTATTATAATCACCATTATCGAAAGAACTTCTAGAAGGAATAAGCTCCTTATTAGCTAAATAAACCTAAGAAGGGGAACTAATTAATTATAATAAGCTATTACCCTAGATTAATGGATATTAGTATAGTGAATCGTCAGAATCGGCCTAACTGCGATAAACCTTAACGATAACAGCAACAGAAGCCATCTAAGCACTTATCCTAAGTTTAATGCTTTAACTACGGTAAGAAAGGTTATATAATATAGTAATATCTGTTATTAAAGTAAGTTAGTTAGAAATTAATCTTAGCTGAAGGGAAACACATTAAGTTTAACTTAGGAGATATTCACATCAAGATAGCAAGTAACGAAGAAGATTACACTTAAATAGATAAGTGCGATATAGGAGATAAGGGAGAAGAAGAAAAAGAACCTTAAGACGTAATATATCTAATCCTTAAAGGTATCCTGGAAAAGCTAATTATAAAGGTGTAGGTTATTATAAACCAACTTTAAAGTAGAAACTTAAGATAGTTAAAGGTACAGGTCACGAAAGACTAACTTTAAAAAGAGATATTCTAATTAAATGTTACAAGCTTTAAAAACCTTACACTGTAAGCTTAAGAACTAAAGAAGTCTAAGAAGGACCCTAACTTAGACTTTACTAAGATAGTAAAGGGAGTTGAAGAATTAGCTTTTTAAGTTACCTAAGTAGTAAAGTAAGCCTTAAAAAGTGAAAAAAAGCAGGCAGAAAGAATTAAGTTAGAAAAACGGAAGTTCTTCTTAATTATACCCCTTAAGACTCTTAAACGTTTTAAGCACACTAAGTAAATTAATACCCTTACCTCTTTAGAAAAAGGGTAGCTTAGATAACTGCCCCGTACTAAAGTTAGCGTACCTTAAATAGATACTCTAAAGGTCCTTTAAGAAGATAAGAAGCAAATATATTAGCAGAAGATTTAAGAACTAAAGGAAAAACATTAAAAGCTAATAGATAAAGTAAAAGACTTATAAATCGAAAGCCTTACTGTAACGTCTAAAGACAGAGCAGTAAAGATTAAGTTATAACTTTAAAACAGAGTTCGCTTTACTAATTAAGTTAAATACCAGCTTATTAAAGAAGACTACTTCGTAGAGGAACAAGCTAATCTATTATTACTTAAGTTTTAGGAAGAAGTTTAGGAAAAGTAACGTATACAGAAGCAAGTAAAAGAAGAAGAAAAACAAGGCACCACTTCCCCCGTTCCGTACTCTATAACCGCAGCACTAGCAGTTAACATTAATTACCTTAATTACAGAGACAAACTATAGATTAATTACGTATATAATAATTATACTTTTAACTAGCATAATAGGCTTAAGGCCCTTTATAACTACTTTCTTAACATATAGAGACAGGACTACTATATTGCGAGAGTAGAGGTAGAGGTAGTACATTACTAAGTCTTCTACGCCCTGATAAGAGAGTCTGGTAATAACGGTAAGCGGAAGGTTACTGTAGTTAACTAAACTCCTATTACCTATTAGTAAGGAAGGTTACTTAATAAGTACTTCGTTATAACGTGCTTAGTATATCTTAAAGGAAAAGCTAAAAAGTAGTAAAAATAAACAGATTATAAAAGGATCTAAGAGTAAGAAGATATTACTGTAATCTAGTTTTACAGAACGTATTATTAACTTATTAAGGATTTCCAGAACATTAAACCGTTTAAAGTCAACTGGACGTTAAAACGCAAAAACTTAAGAAAAGTTAATCGTTAGGTTTATTAAAGTTACCTGTTTTTCCAGAAAGAATTGGGAAAAGGTTACAAGCTTTCTAGAAAGGCTAGAAACTAATAGTTTACTAATTAGTAAAAACCTTAAGAAAAAGAAAAAGTACTTAAAGGTTAAGCTAGATAAGACCTTAAAGACAGATAGTTACTATAACTTAGATGTTAAAAAAGCATAAACACTATTCCGTTAATGTCCAACTATTAGATAGAAGAGGGAGGCTATTTAGAGTAAAAGCAGTGATTAATAGCAAGAGTGCTTCTAACCTAATACACCCCTTATTAATTAACTGAAAGAAACTCCCTAACGAAGAATATAAAGAGGCTAATCCCATTTGAAATAGGGAAGGAGGCTTATATTAATATAATAACAGTAAAATTACTTACCATTTACCACTTCTAATTAAAATAGATAAAGATAAATAATAAGTAAACTTTAACGTTATATTAGTTATAAGGTATAATATAATCTTAAGTTTACCTTAACTAGAAAAGTATAATCCTGTAATTAATTAGAGGAGTAGTTACCTTACCTTTAGTAAGTCCCTTAATAATAATTACCGTTTAGAGAAAGCTAAAAAGGTACTAAACTGCTTTAAAGATATACAAAGTACTTAAAGGCACATTAAACCTTTAAAACTAAATACAGTTTAGGTTAGGTTTATTAAGATAGTTAAAGGACTAAAGAGTCTACTACATTACTTAAATAATAATTTAGAAAGTAAAAAGAAGTAAGAAGCTAATTTATAAATAAACGAAGAAGTTAATTTATTAAAGGTACTTATAAAGTACAGGAAGTTTACCTTATTTTAAAAAAAGATACTGTAACTACTAGACTATAGATTATAAGATTATGAAATTAAATTAAAGTTAGGAGTAAAGCTTTATAACTTTTAGCTATATTACTTAAACCCTTAATAAGCTGAAGCCTTAAGGGAGTATATTGATAAAAATCTGAAGAACAGATTTATTATAAAGTCCTAATCCTTAGTAAAGTACTTAATACTGTTCGTCTTAAGAAAAGGAGATAGTAAACTATATATAATTGTTAACTACTAAACGTTAAATCCGGATATAATTAAGAATCGCTACTTATTACTACTTATTATTAAAATGTAAGAACAAATTACTAAAGTAAATTAGTTTTCTAACCTTGATTTCCTTATAAGATTTAACTACGTTAGAGTAAAAGAGGAGGATAAGTATAAAACAGCCTTTTAGACTTATAATAGGTATTACCAGTATTACATTATACTTATAAGATTAATAAACACCCTTATAACCTTTTAAAGTCTAGTTAACAGTATTCTCCACCCCTTTTTTAATAAGTTTATCTTTATATATTTAAATAACGTTCTAATCTATTTTAAAACTTTAGAAAAACACTAAAAACATATACGATAAGTTTTAATAACTTTAGAAAAAGTAAAGTTAACAGTAAACTTAGAAAAGAGCTATTTCTATATTTAAGAATTAAACTATTTAAGGTTTAAAGTAACTTTTAAAAAGCTTAAAATGTAATTAGAAAAGATAAAAGTAATTAAAGATTAGCTTACTTTAAAGAATTAAAAAGAGTTATAAGCCTTTATCAGCTTTATAAACTTTTATCACTATTTTATCAGGTATTTTATAAAGATTATAAGACTACTTTACAAACTTATAAGTAAAGGAAAGCTGTTTAAGTAGACTAATAGATAGTAGAAGGCGTTTAAGGACTTTAAACACACCTTCGTTACAGTACTAATCTTAACCCTCCTTAATTTCTTAAAACCTTTTTAAGTCGAAACGGACTCCTTAGAGTTTATAATTAGTAAAGAACTTAGCTAAATCTAGGATAATGGGAAACGTTACCCAGTTACCTTTTTATCGAAAGGGATTTACAGCTTAGCTTTGTAGTACCTAATCTATAATAAAGAACTAATAGTAATTATTTAATACTTTATTAAGTAAGCCTTATACCTAAATAGTATTAAGGAACTGGTTTAAGTCTTTTCAGACTATAATAACCTTTAATACTTCTTAACGAAGGAGCTTAGCTTACGATAAGCATAATAAGTAGAACTGATAGCCCCGTTCTACTTTTAGATCCATTATATTAAAGGAAAAGATAATAAGTAAGTTAATGTACTTAGTTAGAGATAAGATTATAAGGATGTTAATCCAGTCCTAGTCCCTATCACTATATTTAATAAAATTAAAAACAGCACGTTAGAACATATGTTATAAATGTTAGATAACTAAACCTTAAAATAAAGTATAATATCTATTAGTAATAATAGGACTTTTAAGTAAAAAGGCTAACGGAAGGTACTTATAAGTATAAGTGCCCTTTAGGAGATTTTTTAAAGTACGTGTAAAATTGTAATAAAGAGTACTTAATACACCTAAATTATAACGAAATTAGTTATTAATTAGAATAGCTATTAGAAAATGTAAACAGTACGTTTAAACTAAAAATAAGGCTTTAATATTAAGAGAAACTGTATATTTATAATCTTAATAAACAGAAGGATTACGTTTAGCAGATTTATAAGTCTTAACTTAGAGGATATATAAGTAGAGTTAAGACACTTACTTAAGCCTAATAAGTATATACTTTCCTGGAAATAAAGAAGTTAATTAAAAAAAGTAGTTAATAATTATAATATTTACTATCGGAAGGAAAACTAACGTTATAAACTTTACAGACTTCTTAAATTACTCCTTATATTACAGGTATTATAGAGTTCAATCTCACTTAATTTTATTATTAGGATTTTAAAGTCTAAGAATCCTACTATAGGAATTACTTATAACTAAATCTTTATAATGGTTAACAGGTTAATAAAATAAGCTTACTTCTTACTAACTTTAAAGAATATAATAACAGAGTAACTTACTTATATCTTCGAAAAAGAGGTAATCTTATAATACCTTTAGCTAGATAATATTATTACGAATTAAGATAAGCTAATTATATCAAAGTTCTAATAAGGGTTAATGTAAAGAATAAGTGTAAAAAGTAAACTTTCGATAACTTTCTACTTATAGATAGATAACTAAACGGAATAAGTTAATTAAATACTTATAACGTATCTCCAGGCTTATGTTAACTTTAAATAAAATAATTAACTTAAGTTATTACTAATAGCTTAAATAACCTATAATATAACGCTAGTTAAGTTAATAAGTATATTACTATTCTTTATTAACTACAGTAAGGAGCTTAAGCTCTATTAAAGCCCGCTAACTAATGCCCCTTAAGTTACAATCCGCGTAAATTAGATATAGGAACTGTATAATTACTTATAAGCCGAATTTAAGTTTATACGCGAGTAAATAAAGAGATTTGCTAATAAATACTAAGTTAAGTAATTAATACTTAAAGAAGGATTTTATTATAGCAACGAATAATTTAAGGGACCGACTTTTTAAAAAGGGGATTATATCTACTTTTTTTTATAAAACCTGTATTTGAAACGACTTAATAAGAAGCTTAACTTTAAAAGGTACACACTATTTTAAATTAAAAAAAAAGTCGTTACCTCTAATTACAAACTAAACTTACTTACTAAGATAAAAGTACAGATTAAGGTTTTTTATATCTTACTTCTAGAACCTACCTTAAAAGAAGTTCCTCTGGAAAAGAAGATTAAGATTAACGCTAACGAAGATAAGTATAATATCGAAAAAGTTATAAATTTACAGAAAGGAAAGAATATATTTAAGTATCTTATTAAGTAGCTAGATTACAGCCCTGAGAGTAACTTATAAAAACTAATTAAAAATCTTAAATACTTAAACTTAATTACAGAGTTCTACCAAAAGAATCTAAACTAACTAAAGCTAATAATAAAAATTAGAAATAAAATAAGATTTAATATCTAAATTATTATACTGAAGAGTAAGATTATTATAAGACTTAAAGCCTAAAAAGCAGCAGGAAACTCTTTAATAAGTATAGAAAGACATTTATTAAAACTTTTAGTTAAAATTATAAAGACCTTAAACCTAAAAAGAAACTAAGCTTTTAAAGCTCTTAGTAAGCTCCATATAAAATTACATATGTAACAGTACAGAGAATTAAGACATTACAGACTAGTAACATATAAGATAACTTACTCCCTGTAGCCAGAGGACTTACGCTTCGCTGTAAGTCTAAAGAAGGAATTAAAAGGCAAAAAGCGATCCAGTATACCCTAAGGTCTCCCAAACCAGTTATATAACAATACGTGGCAGAAAAGCGTGTCTATAAGAACAAACGCTGTCAAGAAAGGAAGTTAACACAGAGAATAACAAAAAAAAGTTATAATATATATTGTAATCCTTAAACTACAATCTATACTATAAAAACCCTTATAAGACTAGAACCTATAATCTCTCGCTAGAGGAAGTAAGCGTACTACCATTACGTTAAAAAACTGTTTTATTCATTAGTAAAAAGGAGTTACAAACCAGTTTAAAAAGTAGTTACTAGTTATAGTAACTTCCTAAAGGGGGAAACTACAGGCACTCCTACTAGGAACTCCCCCTAGGTAAAGGAAAAAACAGGCTCGGCAGCTAAACGCTCTAAGCGTTCCTCCTCTTACATAATGTTAATCTCGTGCCTAAATAACTCCTCCACGTAAGCCTCTAAAACCCAAAATTACGCTTCCAGGCAGAGAAGATTCGATAAAGTGTCCTTCTTCTTAACGTTAAGACACTTCTTTTTATCAATCACCTTATAAAGCAAAGAGAAGTCATTACTATAAACGTTACAGCTAGGGTTATTCGCCTTAACGCAGTAACCGTATAACTCACTTCGACTCACAACTTTACAGGACAAGTTAAGACTAAAAAGCCTACAGCGGGAATAACTAACTAACATCACAATCCCAAAAGTTAAAATAAAAAATACATTCTCACAGCAGCAGTCAGTAGAGGAAAGACAAGGTTTCAGTTACTACGTCCAGACTCCATTAGCAGGTATAGTTATAGGAAGAAGGTATAACTTATAAAAAAGTTCTTTATAGAAAAAGAACGTTAAAGGAGGGGGATTATATAACGACCTTACAAAGTCAGCTCCTAAACTGGCACGGCACAACAGATTCCCCACAGTCTAAACCGTGCGGAGCGGCCATATACACAGCGCTACACACTAGGCCAGGGGTGTAAAGACTTAAAACCCTTACAACCAATCAGAAGGTACTCTGTTACTCTAAGTACTTTATTATAGAGTAAGAGAGCAGACAGAGCAGTTACTCCGTCTACTTTATTACTAAACTAAGGAGCAGATAGAGTAAAGTATAAAATACCTTTTAATTAAGTAGTATAGATAGCTATAGTTATACCTATAACTTCTGTAAGGGACTTTAGTTTCTCACGCTAATATTCAATTATTCATTTATATTTTACTATTCAGACTTACCTTTATACATTATAGTAATAACGACTTACAGTGACATTAAACTCCTATTTAAGACTGCTAGCTTAATAAACTGTCTTTAAACTACCCTTTACCTATTAGTGTCCTGTTATACGTTTTATCTTAACTTACGTTAATATTATAACCTGTACCTGATACAGGCCTTAAGAGGATTAGTGCAGGTTAAGACAGAACGTATAGTAGGACGCTAACAGATAAGGGGCGTTCCGAAGACAGTTCGTTAAGCTAACACTCTTAGACGGGGGGTTTAATGCTACTGTAGGTCGCTGTCACTATAATGCATAAAGGTAAGTCTGAACAGTAGGATATAAATGAATAATTGAATATTAGCGTAAGGAACTAGAGTCCCTTACGGTAGTTGTAGATATAACTATAGTTATCTATACTAACTAGACGGGAGGTACTTTGTACCTTGCTTAGTCCGTTGTGCTTAGTGGTGCACCACACAGTTACGGCTAAGCAGTTAACTAAGCGGTGCTTAGTGTTATCAGTCCTTGTGGGCCACTAAGCACTTTCTTACTAGTCATAGGGGCTTCGGGTCTTTGCACCCCTGGCCCAGTGCGTCAGGACAGTGTACACTGTCCCTCTGCACTGTTTCTCCTGCAGGGGATTCGTCGGGCCGCTCCGGCCCTAGTGACGGCCTGCAGGGTCGTTACAGCTAGTCCTCTCGAGGCCTGTGTCGGGTATAGGTCGTAATAGCTCTGTAAGGAGCGCGCGTAACATTACCTTTTATTTCTTAAGCTTTTAATATAAGCGGTTAAAATGGAACAGCTTATAGAACACACTATACTTACAGAAACTAACGCACCAGTTACTACAGCAGTAAGGAACTTCTTAGCGAAAGGCTTTATTAAAAAAGGACTAAACAGCAGGTTAGTAAAGCACGTAAATAAGCCTATAAAGAACGTACACCTTTATGTAAGAGTGTCTACTTATATAGCGAGTACAGTAAGCCGAAGCGCCTATATAGTTAAAATAACGGCTATCGCTATTACTAGTAATAACACTCTTAAGGCACTTAACATAAACCTTACTATATTTATTAGTAAGGGCGGGGTGTAGGGACTTAGGGGTATAGTAAGCAGGTGATTAAGCCGATTTACTGATTTTAAAGTTAGTAAGTTAAGTATTTATTAAGAAGAAAAGAGTAGCTTACATAGGGGTTTGCGGATTAGCTGTATTATAAGCAGAGTGATAAGGAGTTACGGAAGGCTCCTTATCCTCATCCTCCTCCTAGTAAGAGGGCGAGTGAGTAGGTAAGATTGAGCTAAACAGCTCGGGTGACGGGGTCAGGGTGCGGGTGTGGGGTGTAGGCTTTTTAACACTTAAATTAAAGTTAGCCGCTGCTTTTAAACGATATAAATAAGCGAAACTTATGCTGTGAGTGCTTTTTATTTATTATAAAGCTTTTAATTACAGTTAGTTAGAATTAGAGTAGAAGAAAGAGTGATAGAAACACTTATAGACGAGACTAATTACGCTTTTGATAAGATCTGGAAGGTGTAAGAGCAAGTTAGTAAGTGAAAATAGTAGTTTTTTAAGTAAAAGGAGCAAGTGATCGTTACGTCTTAGGTAGGTGTGAGCCTGTAATCTTGGTTTTGGCTATAGTGGCTGGGAGCAGGGGATAAGAATAGTGGTGTTTTTAATTTTTTTTTATATTTGCCTGAAGAAAGTAAATAAATGGAGAAAGATTACAAGCTCTTGGTATAGAGTTGAGAAGCTTAGATTACCGTATAAGCTTACTGCTTTAGGTTTAGCGTGTGCTGAAAACGTGACCATGCACTAACTTGAGCGGTATAATTTGGGAAGTTACAGGCTCGACTAGCCTCTGGACCTCATTATTTTCTATTTACAGCGAACTTCTTTTCAAACGTTCAGGCGCTCAGAACTGCGTTCTGAGCACCTGGGGGGTGTGTCGAACTGCAGCGGCAGTTCTTGGCGCTTAGGCGTGCAGGCGCCTTACCGCTCCAGGCTTGGCTGGAGCGCAGGGGCCTTGGATCATGTGCTCTCCCCACACACAGGGAGCTTCCATTTGTATATAACTGGGGAGTGCTTCGCACTCCCCTTTTCTACTAAATTAAGTCACTTTATAACTGCACTTCCGCTGCTCCTGAGCCCCTCGTTCCTCAGCTAAAAACGTTCCACAAAGGTTCTCTAGCTGAGCCAGAGAACCAAAGGAGGAAGAATTATATAGTTGTAACCCCTTCAATTCTATAGAATCTAGAGTGTAGCGCTTCTGAAAGGTATACTGTTATTGTATGTGCCGATCCCGCGATCCCTCGATTCTGATAATCCGATGCCAAGCCGATCCTGATCCCTCGATCCGATCCAATCTGCATCCAATCTTGGCTGTGTGGGGTACATTTTGGTGCGGGGTTGTTGCCGTTGCGGGGCCATCCGGGGTGCATTTTGCGGGGTCATGTGGGGTGAGTTGGTTGTGGGGGATGCAAGTTGTCATAACGTCACGCATTCGGAACATTACAGGACATAATCATTTCTTTTGTTGCCAATAGTCTAGGACGCAGCGTTCCAAGTGATGGTTGCTTCTTCGGTCGCAATAGAGATGGACCATCCTGACTGCGAAAACTGGAAATCAATGCTGCTTCCTTGCGCCTTGTCTAGAGCGCTAGAAACGTCTTACGGTCCGCCTCGTCCTTGTCCATGCGTTGCTGGCGGTCCATCTTGTACTTCTCCATCTGGTGCTGTCGGAAGCAATACTAAGGAACTACTATAACGATGAAATAAACGACGAGCCTGGAATGCTAGTTACTAAGTAGCGTTGTGCCAGACGTGATGATGAGCTCTTTGTTGGCTTCGCTACAGTTGTACCAAAGGATGAGGGTAGCCTTCAAAATGGTTGAGTAGCTGGCGTTGTGATATAACGAACGGAATAGGTCGGAGAGTAAGGTGTTTGGGACCTGCAGGGCGCGAATTGCTAAGTTAAATAGGGAGCGAATGGACGGGGCATTGCAAATCGTTACATCAGGTACTTAGGGGGTAGGTGGCTTGACCGAGGGGTCTCTGTCGATGGGGTCTCCTGGGTCGACGGGTGGGTTGCTGTCTGCTGGGTCTGCCGTGGGCGGATCAGCTGTCGGCGGGGCGGTGGTATTCGCGTTGGTAGCTATTTGGCAATGGGATGCGACGTGATGGATGGTGCGCGGTTTGTGAGATGTTTGCGCTGAGGTGAGATGCGAGATAGAGAAGGAGATGCGACGTGGAAATGTGCGCTTTTTCAATTGGGGACAATGCTATTTAGGGCGGGCACTGATAGGAAGAGATTCGAGCTGTTTGCTGAAACATAGGGAAATTCTGCACACTGTTACTAATTTTCAAACGGGGTTGAACGTAAAGATTTTAGGAGTGGGGTCTTCATTAATTTACAAGCGGGCAGCAGGTGCCCCAATTTTTACATCTGCAACACCCACAGCTTGCTCTACTGATCCCTCATTCTTTCTACATCCCGCTTTAATCGTTCGTTTTCTGCCGCGAGTTCCTGGTTGCGCTGCTCGGATTCCTTATAGTGCTGCTCGACTTCCTCGAAGCGCTGCGCGAGTTCCTGGATGGTCTTGTCCGCCTCTTGCAGACGTTGGGTTGTCTTCTTGGCTCTTCTCTGCGATGCTTTTTGCTCCTTCTCCCTGGAAAACGACTGTACTCCTCTCGCGCGATCCCGGTTCGCCAACCGTTGCTCGCGTGCCTGCCGCTGCTGGGCTTGTTTTTGCAAGCGCTCTAATTGCTCCTTGCACCTCTTCTTCGCCTCTTGCTGTGCGCGTAGGAAGCGTGTGACCGAAGGGCTGTGCTAGCTAGCCTCCCAACACGCTGTGGTAATCTTAATGCTATCGGCTATGGTTATCTGTATATCGCGCTCTCCACGTCTCTTGGGTTTCATCAAGACATTCTCGAGTCTCATGGGGATTGGGAAGCCGGAACACTGCTAATGATCCGGACTGAGCTTCTGATCCTGCTGTTGCTGACGTATGAGCTGGAGGTGTGCTGTTTTCGGCCGCCGTGTGTTATGCCGCTAGAGCTTAAAGGTGATGTTGCCGAGCTTGGCGTTGCTAATCTTGACGATCAGACCGTATTGCACTCCGTGCTGGGCGTTGTTTGGCGACAAATTTTGAAACCACCATTGGATCGCCTTGCGCGCGTCGGCTAGCGACTGGGTATTGGCAACTTCGAGGACAAAGGAAGGGACGCCATAACCGCCAAGTAGCCGATGCTTTGGCATAATGCCGTCGTCAGCTTCTTTAGCCCCTAGATTACCGTAGTGGGATTCGTAGCGAGTTGATCCAACACGTAACACATCTTTGGTAGGTATTTGCCGCTCAGCAACATTTATCGCTTTAGTCTTCACCACCTCGTGCCATAGCTTGGTCATTTTGACCACGAGGACACCGCTGGCGGCGCCAAAGTAGGTGACGCGACCGCGACCGTCGAGCAGCGCGTAAAACTCTTCAAAAATCGGAGGCGAAACGCCTGAGAATTTGAGAAAGCTACCTCCGCTGTCTGCACAGAGCTGGAAGCGGCTGAGAAGAGTAGCAGCGGAGAGCCTGTCAGGGCCATTGTCAGGACTGTCGGCCATGGCGATGTCAATTTCGGTCATGCCGATGATGGGGAGCGATGATGGGAGGAGTTTGAGGAGGAGTTTGAGGAGCAGTGTTGACAAGGATTTATACCAGTCTCAATTGGATGCAGCAATTGGATGCGTTGACTTGATGGTCCAGAGTGCGAAAGCTGATCTCACACGGTGTTGAGGGTGGAGTTTTGGTGTGTACAAACAGTAGCTAGAAAGCTCCCGCACGTTGTTGAGGTAGAGTTTTGGCAGAGACAGTAACCAGAAAGCCCCGCACTGTGGTGTAGGGCACAGGGCACAATCACGTGACATTTACAATCCACACGACACAATTCATGCAATTCACGAGCAATTCACACAGGCGTGTTTTGCACAGAAGTTCCAGGAAATCGGAAGTTCATGGCTCCCCCGCGGCCAACTGTCAAATTACGTAATCGCGCCTTGGCGCCACGGAACCGCAACGCGGCCGAGCACTAGAGCTTCGCTTGGCTGAGAAGACCGCTCCCTGAATAGAACACGACTTGACGGCGGCAATTACTGTGTTCTTGGTTGACTGTGTTGAATTCAACACCAGTCTCCGTCCGGGATAGCTCGGAAAGGGGCCCCACGCCAACTGCAACCTAGTTGTGTCGCTGTGGGCCACCGGCCGCATGTTGATATGTGACAGTCGCCTCGGAATGGATCTCAGGGAATCCGTCGATTGAAAAAAGAACCTGTAACGCATTCCTAATGGCTCCTAATGCAGGACGTTTCTTACAAGTGGTGGAATTTTTCTGCAGCTCTGAGATGTCAGCACTATCCAAAATCATGAAGCGATGCGTGATTCGAGAAGATGTCAAGGCAGTAGGCCTCATTGCTGGCCCCGCAACTACCTAAGCATGCCCAATAGTAGACATGGACCCAAAGTATCGCACGCACAGTTCTTGCCAAACATCTCGAATCATTAATAGCTGAGATCCCCTTGATCCTTTCGTTCGCTTCGTCTCCCAATTGCCACCTACCCCACCAAGCAACAACATCAAAACGGTTACGCATTCAGGACGCATTTGTTTGCAGCAACGCCAGTATGTTTGGGTCTTCCCGGGGACGATGGCGGACCTCTACCGGGCGTGGAAGAGGTGGTTTCCAACGCAGAGGCGGCAAAAATGTCGCAGCAGCCCCATGTCGGTGGTTCACCCGCCCAGGCTCTTGTCGGTACGGTGAGAACTGCAAATACTCACATGATCTGACCGAGGGAGAAAATGCCTGGGCAAGTCCACCACTCAAAGCACCATTTGACACCGAAGAATCAGATGAAGAAAGACTACGATACTATGACTGGAAATCCTTGGTCAGGGAGGATCCGTCACCCCTCCGATATAACGCCACCCCTAGCCTTGCACTAGCCAATCTATGGTCCGCAGGTGTCAAGGTTCTCGATGGCGAGGCTCGAGAGTGGCATCAGATGCTTGTTCAGGATCTGGTGGCCTTGGACGCAAAATCCGAAAGAGCAGGGTACGGAGACCGTTACCTGAGCCTGACATTGCGAACGAAGCCGGATGCCAAGGACGACTTCACCTTGCGGCTGATCCAAGATTTCCTTCGCGTTATCACCCACCCTTCCCTCCTGGATTGTCTGTCGATCGAGACTCGTGTCGGAACTCTGTATAGCGTGGTCAGCGGCGCTAATGGGGAGCGTGCCGTCTCATTCTTCATGGGTATTTGCACCGGTCTTGTGAAACAGCAACTTTGCCACCAGGCTCCGGAGAGGTCAGGTCAGTGTCTGGAAGGAATGCTCGACACCCTATCCGAGCTTCTGCGTCGTGAGAGGCGTGCGTCCATCCATCCGGACCTACCTACCCTTCTTCATCATATGGACGAGGTCGTTGACACTCTTGAGGCTGGCGATGCACCGGAAAGCCATTCCTCTCAGCCCAGAAGGGAGAAAATGATCCGCCTTCGCAGGGCAGTTGATCTGTCGACCAGCCGCTTGGCCCCCAGCGGAGAAGAGGAAAACACAGACATTCTCATGACAAACCCTTTTAAAGGCGACGGACAGGTCTTTCCTGTGGAGCTCGATCCTCCAGGGGGGCGTCACGATAATGACCACTACGACATAACGGAGATCAAGATATTACCGACTCCCCAAGAGATCTCCAGCGCCGATCCTAACTATCTGCCATCCACGGATTGCCGCCAGCCACATTTTCTCCACGATCCTGTTCAGCGGTACCTCGATACGCACTTCAGACTCCTGCGGCATGATATTTTCGGGCCCCTCAAGGATATCTTGGGTGATTTGATGTTATCTATGGAACACGGCACCTTTCTCCCTTCACTTCAGAGACGAGAGATGAGCGCGCACGTTTATCCCGATGCCTCCATTGCCCACATTGCTCTTGACCCCAAACGAGGCTTCGAAGCCCATGTTTCTTTCACTCCTCCCCCTCAGCTCAAACAAAAGTCTGCCGCTGAAAAGCGGCGCTGGTGGGAGAACTCAAAGAGACTGGAACAGGGCAGCTTGGTCTGTCTGGTCTTCTTGGACGGGGAACAGGCGGTGCCGTTGCTCCTCATCGTTACCAACAAATGCACCGATCCTTCCCGGGAGCACGGCTCCTCCCTCGTATCGCAGACGCGCAAACCAACCATCGGCACGAAGCTGGCAACATTGTCCCGGGCTGACCTCCAGCGGTTGATCCGGGTTTACCAAAGGAGGCTGGATGGGATACTCGTCGACCTCCCGGGCCTCATTCCCGCCACATTTGTGCCCATTCTCGAAAACCTGCAGCGGATGGCCGTTGCCGGGGAGATCCCTTTCCGAGAATGGATCGTCCCAGACAGCGGCAAGGTCGATGAGGATCACGGGGGTCGGAGTCTAGCGCCGCCGCGGTATGCGCGCAAGGACGGTTTCTCATTTTCGCTGGAATCGATCGTATCCGGCGCGGCAGGTGATGGTGGCGGCACCTTGTCTATCAGCCCGTGGACTTCTCCAGACGACATGGCGCTTATCGACGCCATGGAGGGCCAAACCGGGTTGGATCGCGGTCAATGCCAGGCCATGGTAGCAGCCCTCACTCGCGAGTTCGCTCTTATTCAAGGACCCCCGGGGACCGGAAAGTCGTACCTTGGCGTAAAGCTGCTTCGGGTGCTGCTTGGCTGCAAGAAAGAGGCGAGCCTTGGCCCGATCATCATCATGTAAGTTCGTCCCTGCAGCATCTTGTTCTCTTTGAGCGTACCTACCCTAACCTGGCATATTAAAAAAAAACCAGCTGCTACACGAACCATGCTCTTGACCAGTTTCTCAAGCACCTGCTCGACGTCGGCATAACCAAAATCATTCGCATCGGCGGACAGAGCCGGCTGCCTGAGCTAGATGGCTTGAACCTCCGGGCTGTTAGTGCGAATGTTCCTAAGACGGGGTATGAACGCTACAAGCTTGGGAGCACCCACGGGGATCTGGAAGAACACATGAAACGAATGGGGGGCATGCTGGCGCCGTTGCACAAAATCCGGGGTGGCTCATTCACAGAGCTGATCGGCAGGTTCCTCAAGCAAGAATACCCGGCTATCTACTATCAGTTCGATAGGACCGATGCCGATGGATTCACGAGGGTTGGCGGGGACCCGCTGACCAGTTGGGCCCGACCTACATGGAGAGGCAATGAAGAGACGACTCCGGGGGAGGGGACAAGCCGCCAACAACATGATGATATGGAGGCTCTAATCGCAAAGGCTAGCCAAGATGTCGACTCGTTGGCGCCGCTGGAACGCCAGGCGTTGATGGACAGCTGGATCAAGGAGATTCGGGTGAGCGACACGGACCGGCTTTTTGAGGAAATGTGCGACGCCGAGAACCTCCGTGAGAGCCTGAACTCGGTTCATGATGAGGTGAACCGCCGGACGCTGCTCACCGCCGACGTCATCGGCATCACCACTACCGGGCTAGCCCGAGATATTGCAACTCTGCAGAAGCTCCGCTCCAAGATTGTCATATGCGAGGAGGCGGCCGAGGTGCTGGAAGCCCACATGATCTCGGCCCTCATGCCCGGGGTCGAGCACTTGATACAGATCGGCGACCACCAGCAGCTCCGGCCGCAGATCAGCAACTACTCGCTAAGTGCGGAGACGCCGACGGGAGTGCTCTACCAGGTCGACAGAAGCCAGTTTGAGAGGCTCGCCGTCGGTCAGCCGGGAATATCCACCATGCCCGTAGCCCAGCTGAACGTGCAGCGTCGCATGCGTCCGCAGATAGCGAGGCTGATCCGGGACACCATGTACGCTACCCTACAGGACCACCCATCCGTCCAGAGTCTCCCTCGCGTAGTTGGCATGCTTGAGAACGTGTTCTGGCTGCATCACGACAACACCGAGGACACGTCCACCGACGATGGCCGTCTGCGGTCGCACACCAACACGTGGGAGGTAGAGATGACCACGTCGCTCATCCGCCACCTGGTGCGGCAGGGAGTATACAAGAGCACCGACATTGCCGTCCTGACGCCTTACACCGGCCAGCTGCAAAAGCTACGGACGGCCCTGAGCAACGAATTCGAGATCTCGCTCAGCGACCGGGATGCCGAGACGCTGGTCAGAGAAGGTTTTGGGGTAATGCTGGGCAAGGACGATGCCATACGACCAAAGCTTCGCAGAGGGCAGCTGATAGACTCGCTGCGTCTGGCCACGGTGGACAACTTCCAGGGCGAAGAGGCCAAGATCGTCGTCGTGTCGCTTGTCCGGAGCAACAAGGAGCGGAAGGTGGGATTCCTGCGGACCAAGAACCGCATCAACGTCTTGCTCAGCCGCGCTCAGCTCGGCTC